>Ga0153941_1000092_pt1 | contig 48599 bp, 43 predicted proteins | sample TSNJ025MetaG_FD_104733 | JGI IMG/M metagenome (GOLD analysis project Ga0153941, IMG submission 104733) | Attine ant fungus gardens microbial communities from New Jersey, USA - TSNJ025 MetaG | ecosystem: Host-associated > Fungi > Mycelium > Unclassified | place: USA: New Jersey, Brendan T. Byrne...
GCTTAACGATAAGCTGGAAAAGATTTTACCTGAAAATAATGATGCTTTGTTCAGGCTTATGGAAGAACGGCAGAAAAACCGGGACGTAAATCACCTTATCCGCCTGGGAAAGGTTATCCATTACGAGGCTTCGGTTAAATCTGGAAAACAAACAACCAATGACGGACGCGATGATGTTGCCGCTATCCGCCGTTTAAGTGATGAAGGCGTAATAAACAGCCGCTTCTGGTCCAGCGAAGGCCAGACAGAAATTAAACAGAACGAAGCCTTTGTCCGTATCTGGCGCAATGTTCTGGCCTTTGCTGCGCGTACTTTAAAGGATTGGGCAGATCCGAAAGATAAGATTTTCGGCGATATTTTGCTAAATAGCAAAGAAGCTCTTTGCCAGTTTAATGCCGATGATTTTGATGAAAAATATAAAGTTCTTTTTGGACATAACAATAAAGAAAATAACCAAAAGGCGTTGCTCGAATTTTCTTTGGAAAGCATTTACAATTTACGCAATGCGGCTTTTCACTTTAAGGGTATGGGAACTTTTATTAAGGAATTAGAGAAAAAAACGGATGAGACTGTTCCTTCTAGTCTCAAAAATATCTATCAATCCGACCATGGAAAATATCAGAACAAACAGAAAATGATTATGGAGGGGGGGCATTTTCATAAGTTTTTTGGCCGAGAAGAAATTGAAAATATCTGGCAGGAATTAACCTCTGCGAAACCGAGCATTCTTCCCCTGCCAAAATTGAAACGTGTGCTGGAACGTGCTGAAGATGCGTGGAAGGACAAGGATAAACTTCAATTGCCTCTTTACAGCACATCAGATGAAAGAGAAGCCTGTGACTGGGCACGTTGTCAGTATACGGCAACAAAACTGCTCTATGATGGGCCTTTCAAGAACTGGCTGGATAAGCAAGAGCATTGTGTCATAAGTAACTATATTGAACAGGCACTTGAGCATACAACACAAGCAGCCCAAGAAATGAATGGAAAGGACAAGGAGTATAAAGAGCTTATTACGGCTAAAGCCAAAAATATCCATGAATTAAGAGATAAGGAAAAATTTGAGGATTTCTTCTTCAACCTTACCGCGGCAACCGCGACAGAAATGCCGGTGCAAAATTTTTATCAAAGTGATGGTGACGCGGCGAAAAAGCAGGCTGAATATATTGAAAAATTCAAATGCGATGTTATTGCCCTCGCTTTTGAAAAATATCTGAAAGAAAAAATAAAGAACATAAAAGCTTTCTGTGAAAAAGAACGGACAGAGAAGCCAAGGACTTCACACCCAAAGCAGCAGGAAAACTTTGATTATGAAAGTCTGACTTCAACTCAAATTGCAGAATTTGAATTATGGCAAGCATGGCAAGAAAAGCTTTATTTCCTTTTACATTTGATACCGGTGGAAGAGGTAGGAAGTCTGCGCCAGCAATTGAAAAAATGGGAAATTGTTACCCGTAAAAGCCATGGCAAAGAAGGTCGGGAAAAAGATATTTTGAAAGTCCTTGGCGTTTTCGATCTATACATTGCCATGCATGATGCCCAGTTCGTCGAAGCGGAACTGAAGTCTTTGTCGGCAGAAGATAAAAAAACAGCAGAGGCCCTCTTTGAAAACAAGGATGATTTTGAAAAAATTTTCCCGAAGAAACAAGGGGGATCAGAAGTCGAACATCTGCCCATACGCGGACTGCGGGAAATGAAGCGTTTTGGCAGGGGCATTCTGCATAATGTGTACGAAAAGCATAAAATTAAGCATGAAGATGTGGAACGCTGGGAAAAATTAGAAAAAACTATTGCTGAAGAGCAAAAGAAACTCAAAAAACTGCATGAAGAATGGGTTGTGAGCAAAAATAAGACAAAATGGACAAAGGAGTCTGAATACAAATCTGCTCTGAAAAAAGTGGAAGAGTATCGGCATTTAAAAGCACAGGTCATGTTACAAAATCATGTGCGCCTGCACCGCTTGCTTATGAAGGTATTGGGGCGTCTGATAGATTATTCCGGCCTGTGGGAACGAGACCTCTATTTTGTTTTGCTGGCATTATTTTATCAGAAGGAGCAATCCAGGGACAAGGATAACAAGATTGCGGATGATGAACATGTGAGGTTTCTTAAAAAGGGACAGATTGTAAAAGCTTTCATAAAATTAAAAGATGATAAATTAAAAGGTGAAGTCACCCGCCTTTTAGGTATAAAAGGGGTAGATGTTTCCTGTAAAAATATGGATGGTGAAAACATATCTTGTGAGGAAAAAAATAACCTTCTAAAGGAAAAAGATAAGCTTCTGAAAGAGCAAGACCCGCTAATATGGATCCGCAATAGATTTGCACATTTTGCTATGCTGGAAAAAGAAAATCTGCCTGTTAATCTTACAGAAGAAGTAAATAATGCCCGTCAATTGATGGCTTATGACCGTAAATTAAAAAATGCGGTGTCTAAATCCATAATTGATTTGTTAGAAAGAGAAAAAATAGAATTAAAATGGTGTATGGGGCCAAACCATAGATTGGAAGAAATTTCCTCCCTTGCCTCTGCTAAAGCTTGTCATCTGGGATCAAAGGAAATTGAGGAAGAACTTTGCAGTCAGCATTTTATAGATATGGTTACTTTTCTCTTTTCTGGGAAGAAAAAAGAAACTTGTCAGAAGGAACACAGAAAGAACAATGAGTAAAATTTTTCTTCTCAAAAGTCAAAAAATATTGACACAAGAAAGATTTAGGTTCAAAGTCTTGAAGATGACCTCCAATTAAGGGAGGACTGCACCAATGGTTTAGGAATGCTTCATATATTCAATCTTGAAGATGACCTCCAATTAAGGGAGGACTGCACCTGTATTCAAATTATAACCGACAAAATCACCCTTGAAGATGACCTCCAATTAAGGGAGGACTGCACCAATTCATTGTTAAATAAAGAAATTTATGTACTTGAAGATGACCTCCAATTAAGGGAGGACTGCACCATTTGGTGTAATCTATTGTTTCAATTCTCTCTTGAAGATGACCTCCAATTAAGGGAGGACTGCACCATGTGTATCATAATCTTTTACGTCAGATTTCTTGAAGATGACCTCCAATTAAGGGAGGACTGCACCCAGCGACAACCGGGGAGGTTTCCTTTTTTACTTGAAGATGACCTCCAATTAAGGGAGGACTGCACCCAAAGGGGCCGTAAGCAGTCTCTCTATAATCTTGAAGATGACCTCCAATTAAGGGAGGACTGCACCAAAAAAACGCGCCCCTCCACCTCCTCCAAACTTGAAGATGACCTCCAATTAAGGGAGGACTGCACCTATTGAGAAGATTGAAAGATATGTGATGTTCTTGAAGATGACCTCCAATTAAGGGAGGACTGCACCAAAAAAACGCGCCCCTCCACCTCCTCCAAACTTGAAGATGACCTCCAATTAAGGGAGGACTGCACCATAGTTTAAGAAATGATATTACATCGTTTTCTTGAAGATGACCTCCAATTAAGGGAGGACTGCACCACTGAACCGGTTATAACAATTGAATATTCACTTGAAGATGACCTCCAATTAAGGGAGGACTGCACCTTAAAACGAATAAAGGCGCGTTCAACACTACTTGAAGATGACCTCCAATTAAGGGAGGACTGCACCTTCAATCCAGATCAATTAAGGCGATCTTCACTTGAAGATGACCTCCAATTAAGGGAGGACTGCACCCCCGCCGAAATGCTTATAAAAATTCATAAACTTGAAGATGACCTCCAATTAAGGGAGGACTGCACCCCATTTTATCAGGAGGAGGGGCAGCAAATTCTTGAAGATGACCTCCAATTAAGGGAGGACTGCACCAACAGCTGAAATCAAATTACAAAGACGTTTCTTGAAGATGACCTCCAATTAAGGGAGGACTGCACCGCTACAACACCGTTCTTCGCGTTTGGTCTGCTTGAAGATGACCTCCAATTAAGGGAGGACTGCACCAAAAATCTGGTGAGGGACGAACCTTTAAACCTTGAAGATGACCTCCAATTAAGGGAGGACTGCACCGCCGAAAAAAACCAATTATAGGCTTTTGAGCTTGAAGATGACCTCCAATTAAGGGAGGACTGCACCCCCGGGGTAACCACCCCACCCGTATCATCACTTGAAGATGACCTCCAATTAAGGGAGGACTGCACCCCATGCGCCCTACACACAAAATCTACGGGTCTTGAAGATGACCTCCAATTAAGGGAGGACTGCACCCCACGAGCGTCTTTCTCAAAAAGACGCTGCCTTGAAGATGACCTCCAATTAAGGGAGGACTGCACCACGCTTTGCACGCCTAAAAAGCTCATATTTTCTTGAAGATGACCTCCAATTAAGGGAGGACTGCACCGGGATAACAGTACGGTATATGGGCCGTCTGCTTGAAGATGACCTCCAATTAAGGGAGGACTGCACCCCAGACAGGTTATTACAACCGCGGCGTCTTCTTGAAGATGACCTCCAATTAAGGGAGGACTGCACCAACACAACCCAGTCTTCATATATCCTAACACTTGAAGATGACCTCCAATTAAGGGAGGACTGCACCTTTGATTGAAAAGATAAATGGAAGGGTTTTCTTGAAGATGACCTCCAATTAAGGGAGGACTGCACCACTTTCATAAAAGCAATTTGCTTAAACGCTCTTGAAGATGACCTCCAATTAAGGGAGGACTGCACCATAACCCGATTTTGGATGAATATATTTATACTTGAAGATGACCTCCAATTAAGGGAGGACTGCACCATGCTCATTAAGGGAGCTATCGCGAGGTCTCTTGAAGATGACCTCCAATTAAGGGAGGACTGCACCTTCCCGCAGACCTGGCCTGGGCTATTCATACTTGAAGATGACCTCCAATTAAGGGAGGACTGCACCTGAGTGCCATAACGCTTAACAGATCCATCTCTTGAAGATGACCTCCAATTAAGGGAGGACTGCACCCTATAGCCTCCAACGCGCTTCAGAAGAGAACTTGAAGATGACCTCCAATTAAGGGAGGACTGCACCTTGATGCGTGGCATCTTTCACAATCGTTTGACTTGAAGATGACCTCCAATTAAGGGAGGACTGCACCTGCGGGAAAATGGTGTGGCGGTACCGGAAACTTGAAGATGACCTCCAATTAAGGGAGGACTGCACCATTCTATGATAATATGGTGGGTTTCCAATACTTGAAGATGACCTCCAATTAAGGGAGGACTGCACCCATAATTCGCCTCCAGAGGCTGTCTATCAACTTGAAGATGACCTCCAATTAAGGGAGGACTGCACCTTGTAAAGGTGTATCCAAACCGGCTCCATTCTTGAAGATGACCTCCAATTAAGGGAGGACTGCACCAAAAAACAGCGGCCCTCCACCTCCTCCAAACTTGAAGATGACCTCCAATTAAGGGAGGACTGCACCAGCGAAAACATACTTGAATTTATGGAAGCTCTTGAAGATGACCTCCAATTAAGGGAGGACTGCACCCGAGCGTCTTTTTCAAAAAGCCTTTGCATCCTTGAAGATGACCTCCAATTAAGGGAGGACTGCACCGCCTCTCTATAAGTAGTAGGTATGACTTCCCTTGAAGATGACCTCCAATTAAGGGAGGACTGCACCTTTATAAATTACCGCAATTGCTTGAATGTGCTTGAAGATGACCTCCAATTAAGGGAGGACTGCACCAAAGAGCTAACAGTCACTTTTGCGCCTCCTCTTGAAGATGACCTCCAATTAAGGGAGGACTGCACCTGATTCACGAATTGTCCGTTAATCTTTCAACTTGAAGATGACCTCCAATTAAGGGAGGACTGCACCGGCGCTATCTACGCAGACATAACCACTGCTCTTGAAGATGACCTCCAATTAAGGGAGGACTGCACCATAAATCCCTAGCATTCACCACAACTATGGCTTGAAGATGACCTCCAATTAAGGGAGGACTGCACCTCCTGTCAGTCAGCCTATTACCGTCAAGTACTTGAAGATGACCTCCAATTAAGGGAGGACTGCACCTTAAGGATTAGACTATGAAACTTTACAAGCGCTTGAAGATGACCTCCAATTAAGGGAGGACTGCACCTGAAGCTGACATTAACAACATTGTTCGCATCTTGAAGATGACCTCCAATTAAGGGAGGACTGCACCTTAAATATTGTGAATTAGCGGGTTATAAATCTTGAAGATGACCTCCAATTAAGGGAGGACTGCACCAGGCTGATCTGAATGTGAAAGGCAAGGCCGCTTGAAGATGACCTCCAATTAAGGGAGGACTGCACCGTGAACAGGGCTGTTCTTACTGCTTTCAGGCTTGAAGATGACCTCCAATTAAGGGAGGACTGCACCGTCGAGTGGAAATTCTGATTTTCCTGATTTCTTGAAGATGACCTCCAATTAAGGGAGGACTGCACCAAAACCATCTTCCCATTCTTTTTCGTCATTCTTGAAGATGACCTCCAATTAAGGGAGGACTGCACCGGCCCAGCAGTCCAGTATGCTTTTCTTTTTCTTGAAGATGACCTCCAATTAAGGGAGGACTGCACCTTTTAGTCCTTACATAAATCTCTTTATTTACTTGAAGATGACCTCCAATTAAGGGAGGACTGCACCACATGGATGTCTAACTGCGGTCCGTTATCCCTTGAAGATGACCTCCAATTAAGGGAGGACTGCACCAACTCAAGTAAATTTTCATTCTGATACAAACTTGAAGATGACCTCCAATTAAGGGAGGACTGCACCCCCCGAGTGATTTTGTGCGACTTTGGCACACTTGAAGATGACCTCCAATTAAGGGAGGACTGCACCCGTATCAGCCAGTTGCGGCGGGCGGGTTCAGTCGGAGATAACCTTCAATTTAAGGAAGAACCGCATTCCTTCGCAGTGTTTTGATTCTCTGGTATGAATCTATCAGGGGCAAATGGATGGAGAAATCACAGTGTGATATTCTGATAAAAGCACCTGTAAGAAAATTCCCCCAACCAAATCCCCAGCTTTTTATCGATTTTTAGTTGGGGGAATTTCGCTAAGTCTTTGAAGAAAATGGCGCACCCGAAGAGATTCGAACTCCTGACCCCCAGATTCGTAGTCTGGTGCTCTATCCAGCTGAGCTACGGGTGCACTGACAAGCGATACACAACACTGCCCGCGCTTCCTAATCGCTTCAATGGATAATTGCAAGCGCTTGATTAAAAAAATCAGCTTTTTTCCAGCATTATAAAAAATTCTGCACCAGAATATCAAAAATAAATAAAATTCCAACTTGGAATAATGGTGATTAAAGCAGCTTTTCAGCTCTTTTTCACTGAAAGCCTATTGCCTGATCTCTTCTTCTGTTGCCAATCCATTAATGATACTGGAAGATCGGGGATACGGATTTCAAAATGTGTACCGGGCTTTCCATCTTCCAGAAGCTTGATCGTACCGCCATGAGCACGCACCAATTCAAGGCAGATTGCAAGCCCAAGGCCGACCCCATCCCTGCGGGTAGAACCCTGAAACGGTGCGAACAAATGCTCCCTGGCCTTGAGCGGCAAACCGGGGCCTGTATCTTCAACATCAATAATCGCAGTCGCACCGATATAGCCGGCAGTAATCGTAATCTGTTTGATGCCGCAATCCCCCCAATTATTGTCACCAGTTGTCATGGCCTGTACAGCATTACGGCACAGATTAGTGATAATACGATGAAGCTGCTCACTATCAGCATCAATTTCAAAATCCTCAGGCACAAAGTTGCGGAATTCAACTTCATCTTTTCCTGAAACAGCCAGAGTCTCCTGTACATCTTCCACAAGACGCCGCAAAGACAAACGCTGTCTTTGCGGTGTTTGCTCCTGTGCGCGGCCATAAGCAATAATACTTTGAGTATAATTGACAGCACGGTCAATTGTACGGATGAGTTTCGGTGCCAACCGCTGAACAACCGGATCCTTCACTTCTACCAGATAGTCAGACATAAGTTGCGCCGAAGCAAGCACATTGCGCATGTCATGATTGATCTTTGATACCGCAAGACCAAGATCGGCCAGATGTTTCTGCCGCACATAATTTTGCTGTAAAGCACCTTCAATTGCCGCGATCCGGCGTTGAGTCATGCCAACCTCATCATGCCTTTCCTCCGGTACGATGATGCGGCTCGGATTATCAGGCTCCATCACAAAGTCCAGTATATTCATATATACGCCCTGTATAGGCCGCACCAGAAGCTTATAAACGATAAAATAGATGAGCACAGCAGTCATAATCGCAACAGTGAGTGAAATCAGGGCAAAATGCCAGGTAAATTCAATCAGTGTATGACGCAGCATAACACTTGGAATGATAACAACAAGGTTGCTGTCCGTCCCTTTAACGGGGCCGATCAATTGCAATGTTTTGCTTTTACTATCCAGCAAAGTAACAAAAGCAGCCAGAATCGCATCTGTTTCAGTGAATTTTCCTAGATTTACAGTCCGCTCCACGACCGGACGATAACTGCCGGTAATCAGATTGATCCTTGAGCCATCCTTGTTAATAACGCTGATTGCCAGAGCACCTGTCGCCTTGAGAATGTTCTTGCCCAAACTGTCATCGACAGCATTACTATAGCGCTCAACAAGCGTGAGGCTGATTGCCTGGAGCATCTCGTATTTTTTTTCCAGCAAGTGATGTTGCATACCGGCAATGGACGGAATGAACGTGAGAATCTCCGTGACAAGAACCACAAGGCTGATCCATAAAATCAACCTTGTACGAATGCGCTGGTAAATCGGAATTCTGGGTTGGGCATTTACAAAAGACTGAATATTTTTTTCTGTCCCGAAATCAACCCCGCCCTTATTTGTTTCATCTGCAACCATTTAAAACTTGAAACTCTGCTGTTTGACCAGATGGCGATAATTCACCTGTCTTCTCTTTGCTAACTGCGAACAAACAAAAAAACCAATTTTTCACTGTGGATCTTATTTTCACCATAAAATCCTTGTTTTCATAAAATCTGACATACTGTTTTCTCTGCGGGAAACCGTTTCACGCTTTTTCTGAAAATATTCAGATGGCAATTTGTGCCTGTATCCATGCACAGAGCCATTAACCTAAAAAAACTTTAAAGCAAAACCTCTTTTTTCAACGGACTTAATTCTCCTCCTCCGAAATATTTCGGATACTTCATATATCCATATAACAGAAACAAAAGAAAATTGTCATATTGCCCAAATAAACTGGCAGCATACAGACAATTTAACAAAGACCCGGACAGCAAACAGCGCCTGGCCCCGACCATCAGCCGTGCACCTGCAATATCCGGATCAAAATCCTGTACATAAGCATTCGGGGCCATAACCACAGCACAAAAGGCCTCTGTCAACACTATGGAACTGAATTCATACCAGATAGAACAGCTTTCACAAGCACAGCACCAGAACATGAACCAATCATGGTCATCACCAACACCACCGATGCACAACCATGCCCACCGCAGTCCTTGCCGGAACTGAAGAGGCTGTATTCCGGGCACGGCCTCTGCTTGATGAACGGACTGTTCAGCGTCTGGCGGACAGCTATGGCATGAATACGCTGGTGATACTTGATCATGGCAGACAACTGCCTGGCAAGCATTTCGGACACGGTCTCTGTGAACCGGAAATCCGGTGACTGCTGACAAAAAACGGGCTGCAACAGCTGATGACATATTATGGCGCCGGTCAAAGCCGGGTAACGTTCAGCAAGAAACACCACGCAGACCCGGGTGCCTGGCTGACGGCAATTAACGTTAACAGCAAAAAAGCAGCAGGTCAAAATAACCGGAACAGCAGCAGCACCGCGGATACAAGTCTGTGGAGGAGAAAGGTGACATAAAAACAGAGCCTGCACGGTGAGTGCATCGCAGAATTTACCGGCACGTTCCTGTTTCCTGTTCTGGGCATGGGGTGTGTCACAGGATTGAAACTTGCAGGAGTTGCTGACGGGCAGTGGAAGATCAGCATCATATGAGGCATTGTTGTTTCACTTGCCGTCTGTCTGACCCGCGGTATTTCCGGTGCCCGTCCTAATCCGTCCGTTACTATTGCATTGGCGGTATCCGGCAATTTCCCGAAACACAAAACCATTCCCTGTATTGTTGCACAGATGCCGGGGGCATTTATGACAGCAGTTGCTGTGTTATTTTTTTATTTCAACCTTTTTACAGTCAAAAATCCTGATACAGCAGATATTTTTACCACCTTTTCTCATCCTGAAATTTCGCTTCCTCAAGCTTTTATGACAGAACCGCTTATTACCACAATTCTTGCAGGGGTTATTTTCGGGTCAAGTGATGCAGACCTTGCAGGATGGGATACAGAGCGCGATAACAGGCGGCAAAACCGTGCCCTATGGTGCCTGTTCTGCTCACAACAGCTATTACCGGTGCACTTCCGGGAGCATTTTCTACACGAAACTGATCGGCGAACCGCCGGCACGCAACAAACGCAATGATAACTGAAATGAACAAACCCGTCGAGAAGAGAAGGAAAGGCTGCAATGAACAACCGTAAATATATTGTCTCTCTTGACCAGGGAACAACAGGCTCACGAACGCTGGTTCTCGATCAGCAGGTCAATATTGTCAGCATTGCGCAAAGGAACTTTCCCCAGATTTACCCCGGACCCGGCTGGGTGGAGCATGACCCGCGCGAAATATGGGCAACACAGAGTGCCACCCTGACAGAAGCGCTTGCCAAGGCAGGCATCACATCCGATGAAGTGGCTGCCATTGTGGCATTGCCAACCAGCGCGAAACCACTGTGGTCTGGGAAAAAGCGACAGGAAAGCCCATTTACAATGCCATTGTCTGGCAATGCCGCCGCACAACCGATATCTGCGACTGTTTGAAAAAAGCCGGCCTTGAGAAATATATACGCGAAAATATGGGCCTTGTCATTGACCCCTATTTTTCCGGAACAAAAATTGCCTGGATTCTGGAAAATGTCGAAGGCGCACGGAAAAAAGCAGAAAAAGGAGAGCTGCTGTTCGGTACTGTCGATACATGGCTGATCTGGAATCTGACCCGGGGTCGTGTCCATGTCACCGAATACACCAATGCCTCACGCACGATGATTTTCAACATCCACAAGCTTGACCGGGATGAGACAATGCTCAAGGCGCTCAATATCCCGCGCCCAATGCTGCCGGAAGTTAAACGGTCATCCGATATTTACGGGCAGACCAACATTGGCGGGAAAGGGGGGACACGCATACCGATTGCCGGAGCCGCCGGCGACCAGCAGGCAGCGCTGTTCGGCCATATCTGTGTCGACCCGGGACAGGCAAAAAACACCTACGGCACAGGCTGTTTCATGCTGATGAACACAGGCAAAAAAGCCGTGACATCTGAACACGGACTTGTAACAACATTGGCCTGTGATGCCACCGGCAGCCCGGCTTATGCGCTGGAAGGCTCGATTTTCGTCGCCGGGGCAGCCATTCAATGGCTACGTGATGAACTGAAATTTTTTACTGATTCGGAAGATTCGGAATATTTTGCCGACAAGGCCGGCACTGCCAACGGGGTTTATGTCGTTCCGGCATTTACCGGACCTGGCGCCCCTTATTGGGATCCGCTTGCCCGTGGCGCCATTCCGGGTCTGACACGGGGCGTCAACCGCAACCATATAACGCGAGCAACGCTTGAATCTATCGCTTACCAGACCAAAGACGTACTTGATGCAATGCTGGCTGATGCCGGAACAGACTTCAAATCGTTGCGTGTGGATGGCGGGGCTGTTGTCAATAATTTCCTTATGCAGTTCCAGGCAGACATTCTGCAAAAGCCGGTAGAGCGGCCAGGGATACTGGAAGTAACGGCCTTTGGTGCAGCCTGTCTGGCCGGACTTGCCGTCGGCTTCTGGGACAGCCTGGACAAATTGCGCAAGGTTTCCAAAATTGAAAGAGTGTTTACCCCGTCAAACGATATTGCCAAACAGCAGCGGCGTTATGCCGGTTGGAAAAAAGCCGTTGAAAGCACCTGCGGCTGGCACATGAACGAAGATTGATTTTCCTGCCGGATCAGGCAAGATGACGGGCAACTTCGGCAACATTGGCAAAAAAACGGCCAGTTATTTTGCGGGCGACACCGGCAAGCAGTTTTGAACCGAATTTTGCAAGTTTGCCATCCGCAGTACCATACATCACGTAATAAAGCTTTGTGCGGCCATCCTTCTCATCAAGCCGCACATCAGTATGGCCAGTTGCCAAACCGGACAGAATGGCTCCCTTTCCCTCACCGGAAATTGTATAGGAAACCGGCGGATTAAGATCAGACAGGGCAAGTTTCCCATGAAAACGCAGCTTGACGACACCAAGTTTCACCAGAATCGTTGCTTCAATCCGGGTTGGTGAAATGCGCTCGAGTTTTTCACATCCCGGTATGCAGTCGATCAACAAGGACGTATCGTTCAGCGTACGCCAGACGGCGTCACGTGAAGCGTTAATATCTTCCTCACCTCTGATTTCCATGAATTTTGCGCCGCCTTCCCTTTTGACCGCAAAAATGCTTTCAAAACTGATCCTGCGCGGAATATTGCAAATCTTGCAGAAATATGAACCGGCAGATACTTTCTGTCTGCATAATCCATTTTCACCCGGCCGCAGCTTTTATCACAGCCCACCTTTTCGCCTGTCAACCTTTATTCTACATTGGCTGCGATAGAAAATCAGGAGAACATAAAATGGTACGGGACGAAGCAAAATTCCATGTTGCACTGCAAGCTCTCAGGCATCAGGCTGAAGAGGAAGCCCCGTTTGATATCAGGCATGCATTTGCCGATGACACAAAGCGCTTCAACACATTTTCGCTTGTCCTTGATGACCTTCTGTTCGATTTTTCCAAATGTGCAGTCAACAGCAAAACCCTGCGACTGCTGGAAAACCTTGCCCAGGCGGCAGATATATGCGGGCAGCGTGACGCCATGTTTGCCGGTGAACCAATCAACGTTACAGAAAACCGCCCGGCCCTGCATATGGCATTACGCGCACCCGAAGACAGCCGGATACTGGTGGAAGGAAAAAATATTATACCGGAAATTCAGACCGTGCTGACACGGATGGAAAATTTCTGCACCGCAATCCGCAATGGCACCCTGACAGGCGAAGGCGGGCATAAATTTACCGACATTGTCAATATCGGCATCGGTGGCTCAGATCTTGGCCCTGTCATGGTGACCAATGCCTTGAAGCCTTATCATAACGGCCCCGACTGTCATTTTGTTTCCAATATTGACGGCGCCCACATTACCGACACGCTAAAGGGGCTGAATCCGGCAACTACATTGATCATCATCGCGTCAAAAACATTTACCACAACCGAAACAATGACAAATGCATCGCATGCCCGGCAATGGATCGCCAATGCCCTGGGAGAACACGCCATAAGCAGACATTTTGCCGCCGTATCTTCTGCTATCGAAAAAGTGGAGGATTTCGGCATTGACAACTCCCGTATTTTCGGTTTCTGGAACTGGACAGGGGGCCGCTATTCTATCTGGACAGCCATTGGCCTGCCGGTTATGCTTGCCGTCGGGCCGGGACAGTTCCGCCGGTTTCTGGCCGGTGCTTATGTGATGGATGAACATTTCCGCCATGCACCTCTTATGGCCAATATGCCGGTCATGCTGGGGCTTATCGGTTTCTGGCACCGGGTTATCTGCCATTACCCGACACGGACAGTTATCCCGTATGAGCAGCGCCTTTTCCGCCTTCCTGCCTATCTCCAGCAGCTTGATATGGAATCAAACGGCAAATGCGTGACACGGGATGGCGTTGCAGTTGAATTGCCGACAGGGCCGGTTATCTGGGGAGAGCCGGGAACAAACGGACAGCATGCTTTTTTCCAGCTTCTGCATCAGGGGACGGATATCATCCCGGTTGAATTTATCGTATCCGTTAACGGGCATGAACCGGATTTGCAGCACCAGCATAATATTCTTCTGGCCAATTGCCTGGCACAGGCGAAAGCACTGCTGTATGGCCGCTCAATCGAGACAGCCTGCAATCAGTTGACAGAAGAGGGCATGCCTGCATCTGAAGCAAAAAAACTCGCGCCTCATAAAACCTTCCCCGGCAACCGCCCCTCCATTATGATTATGCAGAACATGCTGACACCTTTCACACTCGGACGGCTGATTGCACTTTATGAACATCGTGTTTTCGTTGAAGGCGCACTTATGAATATCAATTCCTTTGATCAATGGGGGGTAGAACTGGGCAAGGAACTTGCCGGCACATTGCTGCCGATGGTTGAAGACAAGAAAGATGCCGGCACACACGATGCATCAACATCTGGACTGCTTGCCCATATCCATCTCTGCAGAGACAGCAATGTATAACCTGTGATGCCAGCCCCCCCCGGCAGCAGACGCCGCGTCTTCAGTACACTGCTCATTGCCCCCCCCGGCACCGTCCATATATCCCCCGGCGGCAGGAGAGGATGCCGGCTGACAGGACGGATTACCTTGCTTCCTGGATATGAGCTTCCAGAAACCAGAGATTTTTATCCAGCATACGTGATGCGGCAGTGAATATATCAGCCGTATTCGCATCTCCGGCCTCAGCCGCCTCGTCAATACATTTGCGAACAAGATTTGCTGCCTCACTGTAACAGCCGATCAGGGCACTGATATGCTCTTCAACTGAATAAATACCGGTCGGGTAAGGCTTGAGTATCGAAGATTCCGCTACATCCTGTACAGTTCCCAAAGCGGTGCCTCCAAGCTGGGCAACCCGTTCAGCGATTGTGTCAGCATGCTCATCAAGTTCCTCGCGAAAGCCGTCAAGCATTTCATGAATCATGATAAAGCGCGGCCCTTTAACATTCCAATGCGCCTGCTTGGTGACAAGGGCGAGGTCAATAGTTGCAGACAGCGCCTTGTTCAGAAGTTCAATTGCCGTTTTTTTTGTATTTGAAGGAATATCATTAAGTGTCTTATGATCCTGGCTCATGAAATGCTTCCTTTTTAACCGGACATGGGGATAATTGTGTCAGCACCCTGATAAGAATCCCCGCAGATTTTCTGTTAAACTTAAAAACGGACATGGAGATTGCATGATCATCAATCAACATGCCAGGCTGCCAGATAACAGGAGCTTCCTGTCTGGCAGACTATATACTTGATATAGGTAGCCCGACGCCTTTTTGCAAAAGCCCGCAGCAGGAATATTGATAGAAGACCGCAATTTTCTCATAATCCGTTTTCTTTTCTTTTAAACCGAAATGCCTTAAACTTTTTTGGAAGAATCATGCCCGCAACAGTTATAATCTCACAGTCCGGATCAGCTTCATGCTTATACTAGCTATTGATACCGCTTCTGTTTTTTGCGCAGCCGGTATTGCTGATAATGACCGGCTGCTTGCCGGAGCGAATGAAAATACAGGCAAGGGACATGCCGAATATCTGATGGGACAGATTGGCGCTGTCATGCATGAAGCACATAAAAACTTCGCGGACATCGATCGAATCGGCGTTAATATCGGACCCGGTTCTTTTACCGGAGTGCGAATCGGTATATCGGCTGCGCGTGGGCTGGCGCTGGCGCTGGGAAAGCCGGTTGTCGGTATCAGCGCTTTTGAAGCACTCGCATTTGAAGCGGCACAACATTATAAAAACCAGTCGGTTACTGTTGTAATTGAAGCGCACAGGGATGCACTTTACGTACAGGATTTCGATACAGGCAACCGGGCTGCTACTGCCCCGCGGATTGATACGGCTGAGGCTATTGCCGCAAGCCTGTCCGAAACCTCGGTACTGACCGGCTCAGGGGCACAAAAAATTGCACGGCTGGTTTCCCGTCCGCTTGCCAGCACAAAGCCAACAGCAGATATTGAAACCTACGCCCTGCTTTCTGCAAGGAAAAAGCTGGCCGGCAGTCCCAGTCCGCTTTATATGCGCTCACCTGATACCAGACCGCAAACAGGTTTTGCCCTGCCCCGGGCCTGAAAAATCAGTAACTTTCCAAGTAAGGAAAATGCCAGTATTAGCAAAAGTGGAGACTTTGCTTAATTCTGAAATTGAACAGTGACCGGAATCCGGTTCAAACGGAAATATTTCTATGGTTGGCTTTCCATTCCTGCGCCGTGAAATGGCCATTATTCCTGCCGAACAAAATGACGTGGAAGCGCTGTACACGCTCCATGCAAAATCTTTTTGGCATGGATGGGACAGGGAGGCATTTCAATCCTTTTTGCAGGATCCGCAGGTTGCCGGGTTTATTGCCCGCCCGGTCGGACAGCCGAAAAAGCTGGCAGGTTTTATACTGGCCAGGCTCATCGCCGACGAAGCGGAGATTCTCTCGATTGCTGTTGATCCGGATCACCGGAAAAGCGGCACAGGCCGCGCGCTTATGGATGCCCTGCTGCGTTATCTGCATAAAGAGCGGGCGGAGATGCTCTTTCTCGAAGTGGATGAGTTGAACAGCGCCGCACGTGCCTTGTATAAACGCTTTGGCTTTATCGAAACCGGCCGCCGGCCCGGCTATTACCAATCGCAGACCGGACGCTCGGATGCATTGATTTTACAACGCAAGCTGATACAAGGTAAAAGATGACCGGCATTTGATCTTCTCAAGCGAGATGAAAAAAGGAAAAAAACCTGTTTTCAGAGCATTTCCAGCAAAAGTCTGAATTGATTTCATGTCCAAAAATGCAACAAGACAAGGAAACAGAGGCATCTGATTCGATTATATCGAATCAGATGCCGTGTGAACACAGGAACGATGATGCAGCAAAGAGATAACCGGCGCAAGGTTTTTATCAAAACCTATGGCTGCCAGATGAATGTTTATGACAGCCAGCGGATGAGCGATCATCTTGACACGCAGGGATATACTACGACCGCCACCATAGAAGAGGCCGACCTTATTCTGCTGAATACCTGCCACATCCGGGAAAAGGCGGCAGAGAAACTTTATTCCGATCTCGGGCGCTTGCGTGTTATGCGCGACAAGCACAGGCAGATACCATTAACAATCGGAGTCACAGGCTGCATTGCTCAGGCAGAGGGGGAAGAAATTATCCGCCGGGCACCGGTTGTTGATCTTGTGATCGGGCCGCAGGCTTACCACCGTCTGCCACAAATTCTCAAAGAGGTTGAAAAGGGAACAAAGGTTGTCGAAACCGATTACGCAGTGGAAGACAAGTTTGATCATCTGCCTCTGCCTGAAAAAGAAACAATACGCCGCCGTGGTGTCAGCGCCTTTCTGACTGTTCAGGAAGGCTGTGACAAATTCTGCACCTTTTGTGTTGTCCCTTATACACGAGGAGGAGAGGTTTCACGCCCTGTGGAACAAATTGTGCGCGAAGCTGAAAAACTTGCTGATGCCGGGGTGGGTGAAATCACGCTGCTTGGACAGAATGTCAATGGCTGGCATGGAAAAGGCGCCGACGGGCGTGAATGGCGGCTGGGGAATCTTCTGTTTCGGCTGGCCGAAATCAAAGGACTCAAACGCCTTCGTTATACGACAAGCCATCCGCGTGATATGGATGACATGCTGATTACGGCCCATCGTGATCTGCCAATGCTGATGCCTTATCTGCACCTGCCGGTGCAGGCCGGTTCTGACCGGGTGCTGAAAGCCATGAACCGCCGCCACACAGTCGCCGATTATTTACGGCTTACCGAGCGTATCCGCACGGCACGGCCTGATATTGCCCTTTCGGGAGATTTTATCGTCGGCTTTTCCGGTGAAACGGATGCCGATTTTGAAGAAACGCTGAAGCTCGTCCGCAAGGTATTCTATGCATCTGCCTATTCCTTCAAATATTCACCCCGCCCCGGAACGCCAGGCGCTGATATGGATGCCCAGGTTGACGAACAGAAAAAAGACGAACGGCTGCAACACCTGCAACACCTGCTTGGCGAACAGCAGCAGCAATTCCTGCAAGCAAAAACCGGCACTGTCACCGATATTCTGATTGAAAAACCGGGACGCCACAAAGGGCAGATGATCGGCCGCTCACCCTGGCTTGTACCGGTTGCGGTCAAAACGACAGCGCCGGTCGGAGCGGTGATTGATGTTGTTATCCAACAAGCTGAGCGGAACAGTCTTATCGGCCGGGTGCTGGAGAAGTGAGCCTGAAGCCAGACGCCGGGTTTCGGACTGACGCCCTGGCAAACAAACATGGCAATCCAGATCAAATGCTCCGGCTCCTGTACATTCCCGGATGCAAAACCGCTATCCACTTTTGCTGGAAATGCTCTATATTGCTGTTGGTAATGTTTATTGACGGAGGAAAGCGGGTTGAATGCCCAGCAACAACAGATACAGGAATTCAAAGTCCCCAAAGCCGGTGCATCAGATATGACTCATATTGTACTTGCTTTTGACAATAACCGTGAAGCGGGAGCTATTTGCGGAAAATTTGACGAAAATCTTGCCCGGATCGAGCGAAAATTCGGGCTGGATGTACGTGCCCGAGGCAATGAAGTGATAATCCGTGGTGAACCTGTAGCAGCAGAACAGGCCAAACAAGCCCTGAACCAGCTTTGCCAGCTGGTCAGAAACGGGCAGGAACCGAACCTTTCTGATACGGACGGTGCAATTGCCATGGCGGTTGCCACGGTTGACCGGCAACCGGAATTGCCGACAATGGAACAAACCGCAAAACAGCGCACTGCCTGTATCTCAATCCGCAGGAAAACAATTTATGCCCGCACACCGACGCAGGATGCCTATATGCGTGCCATGCAACGGGCGGAACTGGTTTTTGGCATCGGGCCAGCCGGTACAGGCAAGACTTATCTTGCTGTCGCCCATGCTGCACAACTGCTTGAACATGGTCTTGCCGACCGTATCATCCTGTCACGCCCGGCTGTGGAAGCAGGCGAGCGGCTGGGCTTTCTTCCCGGTGATATGAAGGAGAAAGTTGATCCCTACCTGCGGCCTCTCTATGATGCTCTTTATGATACAATGCCTGCTGAAAAGGTTGAACGCGGGCTTGCAGCCGGCATGATTGAAATTGCCCCGCTTGCGTTTATGCGCGGCCGTACGCTGGCTCATGCAGCAATTATTCTTGATGAAGCGCAAAACACCACCACCATGCAGATGAAGATGTTTCTGACGCGGCCTGGTGAAGGTGCCCGTATGATTGTAACCGGAGACCCCAGCCAGATTGACCTGCCGCCCGGGCATAAATCCGGTCTGACAGAAGCGCTGCGGATTTTGGATGGTATTGAAAACATCGTCACGGTGCGTTTTACCGAGCAGGATGTAGTGCGCCATCCCCTTGTTGCAGCGATTGTCAGCGCCTACGACCGGGATGCAAACAAAAAACAGCATAAAAAGGCTGAAACACAGTGATAACAATTGACATCGCCGTGAACGACCAAGGCTGGCCGGATGCAGGCAGCCTTGAAAAGCTGGCCGTAAAAGCCTTAGAGGCGACAATTACCCGCCTTGATATGCTGAATGCAGCAAGCGAGTTGAGCCTTGTCTTCACCAATGACGCAGAAATCCGCCGCCTCAATGCTGAATGGCGGCATGAAGACAAAGCAACCAATGTACTTTCTTTTCCGGCCTTTCCAGTCAAAGCCGGTGAAAGATCCGGCCCCATGCTGGGTGACATCATTCTTGCACTTGAAACCGTGAAACGGGAAGCCCAGGCCCAGGGCAAAACCTTTAACGACCATTTGAGCCATCTGATTGTCCACGGTCTTCTGCATCTTCTGGGATATGACCATGAAAACGATCAGGACGCAGAAATTATGGAAAGATTAGAACAGGAAATTGTGCACACTCTTGCCATTTCTGACCCTTATGCTGTATTTTCGGCAGATTAAATCAAGATTTTGGATCATGGCAGACAAAACAAACACACAATCCGCAGGCGTGGAAAACGCGGGTGAAACGGAAGAGCACAGTCCACAGCGATTACAAGGGCAGAAAAGGCGTTCATTACTGAAAGGGCTTTTTGCATTTCTGCGGTCGCGACAGAATAATTCTTTCAGAAACAACGATCTGAACAACAGCAGTGCATACAGTGAAGCATTTACAGCGCAAGAACGGCTGATGCTCAGCAACATCGTGGAACTGCATCAGGCGCGTGTTGATGATGTGATGATTCCGCGCTCTGATATTGAAGCGGTTGAAATCGGTACGACACTGGCCGATGTTCTGCAATTATTTGAAAAATCAGGCCATTCACGCATGCCGGTTTATGCTGACACGCTGGATGATCCACGCGGGATGATTCATATCCGTGACGTATTGAACTACATTACCAGTGCGGCACAGGGGCACAACAGCAAACCCGACCTTTCCCGGGTTGACCTGACAAAGCCCGTCAGTGACCTTGATGTCATTCGCGAGGTGCTGTTTGTGCCGGGTTCCATGCTGGCAAGCCAGCTTCTGACCCGCATGCAGACAACCCGCACCCAGATGGCGCTGGTAATTGATGAGCACGGCGGCACAGACGGACTTGCCTCGATGGAGGATATTGTTGAGCTGGTTGTCGGCGACATTGAGGATGAACATGATGATGACGATGTCATGATTATTCCCGAAGCGGAGGACAGCTGGCTGATTGATGCCAGCACCGAGCTTGAGGACATGGAAAAGATGATTGGCGCTGATTTCAACCCTGGCGCTCATGCTGAAGATGTGGATACGATCGGCGGCCTTATTGTTTCAGCTCTTGACCGGATACCTGCCCGCGGTGAAATCATTGAGGTGATTCCGGGCTATTGTTTTCAGGTGCTTGATGCTGATCGCCGCCGGATAAGGCGCATCCGCATGAAGCGTATCCCTGAAGGAGAAGAACACAACGTAAAAAAAGCTGCCGGACAAGGCTAGGCCATTTCCGATTTGCACAGATAAATCTCAAATGGCCCAGATTTTTATTTTATCGCATTTCCGGATACAAAACCGCTTCATACTTCTGCCGGAAATGTTCTAATAACTGTGTGGCACTGTCAGATTATTTTCAGTCTGTACAGATAAACCGGAAATAACCTGACTCTTTGATTTGCTGCAGCTCTTACTGTTACCAGTATTTCACCCAAACAGGAACTGCTTCAGACAAAAGGCCACTTGCATGTATATTCGCGCAATTCAGGCATTGCCGGGCTGGAAACGGCAAGCAGCAGCGCTGCTAGCAGGGGCGCTGACGGCGCTTGCCCTGCCGCCGGTTGATTTTTTTCCGGTTTGTTTTCTCACGTTTCCAGTTTTTGTCTGGCTGCTCGATGGCATTTATGAACAGCGTACGGCAAAACACAGGCAGCGTTACAGCCTTGCGGCATTGACGGGGTGGAGCTTCGGTTTCGGCTATTTCGTCGCTGGCCTCTGGTGGCTTGGCAGCGCAATGCTGATTGACATTACTGTTTATGGCTGGGCAATACCTTTTGCTGTACTGGGACTTCCGGCATTTCTTGCCTGTTTTTATGCTTTTGCCGCCCTTGCGGCCTTCCTTCTGTGGCAGCGTGGCTATAGACGGATTGTTGCGTCCGGTCTTGCCTTCGGGGTAGCCGAGTGGCTCCGCGGTTGGATGTTTACCGGTTTTCCATGGAATGCAGTCGGCTACACGGCCATGCCTTTTCCGCTGCTGATGCAACCGGCAGCTCTTATCGGGCTTTACGGTATGAATACGCTTGCTGTACTGACCTATACCACACCGGCACTTTTAAGTGACCGAAAGGACTGGAAGGCAGGTTTTACTATTGCTATCCTGCTGATTGCGGCAGATGTCAGCTTTGGCCTTTACCGGCTGGACAATCTGCCCCCAACCGATACGCCGGCACCCGGATCAACGCGGGTGCGTCTTGTTCAGCCTTCCATTCCGCAAAGTGAAAAAATCGACAACACAACACGACTGGCAAATTTTGAACGCCATCTGCAACTTACCATGGCAGCACCGGTTAACGGAGCAGCCTTGCCCCGGCTTGTCATCTGGCCGGAAACATCTGTTCCTTATGTGCTTGAACACACCCCTGCGGCACTGATGTATATCAGCAACGCCTTGAAAGATGACCAGCTTGCGCTTGTCGGCACTGTCCGCATGGAACAGGCAGAAAACGGAACGGACAGCCCCCGATACTTTAACTCTCTGCAAGTGATTGATCCTTATGGCAGAATTGTTGCTCATGCCGACAAAGTTCACCTTGTTCCCTTTGGTGAATATCTACCTCTTGAGGGTTTGTTCCGTAAATTTGGCCTCAGAGCAATTACAGAGGTTGCCGGTGTCTATAACGCAGCAGCCAGACATACCACCATACCGCTTGCAAACGGACCGGTCATTCTGCCGCTTATCTGTTATGAAGCTATTTTTCCGACAGAACTTGACTATGAAGGCCCCAGCCCGGACATCCTTGTCAACATCACCAATGATGCCTGGTTTGGCAACACGCCTGGCCCCTGGCAGCATTTTGCCCAAGCACGTATACGCGCCGTAGAACAGGCAATACCGCTCATCCGCGTTGCAAATAACGGTATTTCAGCGGTTATTGACCCTTATGGTCGAATCATCACCATGATTAACCATAATGAAATTGGATTTACAGATATTGATTTGCCTGAAAAAATTGTTTCAAATTGGCACAGAAAAGCGAACAGTGTGCCAGCTTTTTACATCTTTGCAGTATTATTTTTGTGCTCCATGGGTTTACGACTTTTTCGCCAATGCTAACGAATTGACAATTTCCAATGATTACTATGTTATGCAGGCAACCGGCAATATTCTACGGGGGGATTTTGTCAACCATCAACCATGATCGCAAAACATTAATCCTCTTCGGTGGATTATTATAAGCGTGTAATTCAAGAAACTGACATTTATGGGCGATACAAAGAAAAAACCCGATCCTATTGATGTTTATGTTGGCAGCCGTATCCGTCTTCGGCGCAATTTTCTTGGCATGAGCCAGGAAAAGCTTGGCGAACAGTTAGGTATAACATTTCAGCAAATCCAGAAATATGAAAAAGGCACAAACCGCGTTGGCGCAAGCCGCCTGCAGGCTATCTCTGAAATTCTTGAAGTGCCGGTTTCCTTCTTTTTTGAAGAAGCCCCCGGCTCCAGTGTCGTGGAAGGTCTTGCAGAAAATGAAATCAACTACATTGATTTCTGCTCCAGCACGGAAGGTGTGCAGCTGATGCGCGCTTTTACACATATAAAAGACCCCAAGGTGCGTCGCAAGATCATTGACCTGGCAAAAGCCCTGTCCGATGAAAGTGCCGGGAATCCAACCGGGTGACCCTTTGCTGCCATGGTCTGCCCGGCTGTTCCTGAAAGTGTTGCTTTCTTATCTGTCCCTGAAACAACCTGTCCTGTTTCAGTTACATTTTTATCGGTCATCCGGATATTATTGCATATTGAAGCTATAAGAATCTGCATCGGGCTGTCCGGCATGCATCCTGATTGGCAGTTGTTTTTTCTCTCCATTCCCGGGATGCACCGGAAGACTGCGGGGCATTGCTTCAACAGGTGATAATTTTCTTTTCTTAACTTTAATACAATTTTTATTGAAAAACCGGTTCCCGCTTTTCCCCGATTACGTATTATTGCATTCTTCAGACGGTAAATATCACCCGTCTTGCAGCAAATCCATGCCGGCTCTTGCGAAACCATCTGCTTTGTCGCAATTTTGTCGGAAAATCAGTTTCCACTTCTTCAAAATTGTTTTAATAGAAAACTGCTGTTTCGACAAAGATGTTCTATCCGGCATCTCAGGCAGTTTCTTCCAGAGGGGTGTCCCGTGCAATATCAGTCTTACCTTTTTACCAGTGAATCGGTATCAGAAGGCCATCCAGACAAGGTTTGTGACCGCATTTCCGACGAAATCGTCGACATGATCTATAAAGAAGCCCATAAAACCGGCATTGACCCCTGGTCTATCCGTGTTGCCTGTGAAACGCTTGCCACAACCAATCGTGTTATCATCGCCGGAGAAGTGCGTGTACCTGAAACGCTGCTGAAGAAAGGCAAGGACGGCAACCTTATTTATGACAAAAAAGGCAACCCGCTTGTTAACCCCAAGCGTTTTCGTGCTGCCGCGCGCCGTGTAATCAAGGCAATCGGCTATGCACAGGATGGCTTTCACTGGAAAAATGCAAGAATTGATGTGCTGCTGCACTCCCAATCGGCTGATATTGCCCAGGGAGTTGACAATGCGGCAGACAGACAGAGTCAAGAAGGTGCCGGGGATCAGGGCATCATGTTCGGTTATGCCTGCCGGGAAACACCTGATCTTATGCCCGCTCCCATTTACTACGCCCATAAAATGCTGGAAGCGATTTCCATCGCCCGTCACAAACAAGACGGCGAGACAGGTAAACTCGGGCCTGATGCCAAAAGCCAGGTTACTGTCCGCTATATTGATGGCAAGCCGATGGAAGTGACATCCATTGTGCTTTCAACCCAGCATATTGACCCCGACTGGGATTCCCGAAAGGTTCGCAGCGTGGTGGAACCCTATATCCGCCAGGCGTTTGCAGATCTGAAAATCGCCGATGATTGCCAGTGGTATATCAACCCGACAGGAAAATTTGTGATTGGCGGCCCTGATGGTGATGCCGGCCTGACCGGTCGCAAAATCATCGTCGATACCTATGGCGGGGCTGCCCCGCATGGCGGCGGCGCATTTTCAGGCAAGGATACAACCAAGGTTGACCGTTCTGCTGCTTATGCCGCCCGTTATCTTGCTAAAAATATTGTTGCCGCCGGTCTTGCAGACCGTTGCACTATCCAGATTTCCTATGCTATCGGCATAGCACAACCCTTGTCGATCTATGTCAACCTGCATGAAACCGGCAAGGTCAATGAAGCACAGGTTGAGGCGGCCATTCGCAAGGTTATGGATTTATCGCCTTCCGGTATCCGCCGTCATCTTAACCTGAACAGGCCGATTTATGCCAAAACTGCGGCCTATGGCCATTTCGGTCGCAAGCCGGGGCGTGACGGCTCTTTTTCATGGGAAAAAACTGACCTTGTCAAAGCCCTGAAGGCGGCAATACAATAATGGAGAAGCATAAAGCGCACGGCGGACAAGCTTTTTTCGGCCGTCGTCAGGGCAAACCTTTGCGCCCCCGCCAGAAGGCGTTGTGCAATATATTACTGCCCGATTTGCGAATTGATCTTGCTCAAAACGCACCGGCTGACCTGCGAACGCTGTTTGCTGCCCCAATCAAAGCGGTGCGCCTGGAAATCGGCTTTGGTGGCGGTGAACATCTGTTACACGAGGCCGCCCGTTTTCCTTCTACCGGTTTTATCGGTGTTGAGCCTTTTGTCAACGGCATGGCGAAAATACTTGCCCAGATTGAAAATACATCCGGCCATCTGCAACATGTGCGCCTTTATGATGATGATGCTATCCGGCTGCTGGATTGGCTTCCTGATCAATCACTTGATGGAATTGACCTGTTCTATCCTGACCCATGGCCGAAAAAAAAGCATTGGAAACGCCGTTTTGTAAATATACATAATCTGAACCGTTTCGCCTGTGTCCTGAAAAAAGGCGCCCTGTTCCGCTTTGCCAGTGATATTGATACTTATATCAACTGGACCCTGCTTCACATCCGCAATCATCCTGCCTTCACATGGGCCGCATCCAGTGCGGCAGACTGGCATACGCCTTATGCAGCATGGCCAGGTACCCGCTATGAGGCAAAAGCCATCCGTGAAGGCAGAAAACCTGCTTACCTGACTTTTCTGCGTGTCTGATCAGAATATTTCAGGCGAACATGTGAAATGGTCCTGCCTCCGAAAATGTAAATGAGCAAAATATCTGCGATCTTGATCGCATCAAATTGAATGTTCCGGATCTTTTATTTTGCTCGCATATCTGCGGGCTTCAACAGTTTTATCTGATTTGCCAGATACATTTTTCAGATGGCCGTATTCAAGCCCCTGCTGTGATCTGGCATGTCTGTGTCAGCAGACGATGTGACACTTGCAATTCAGGTCTGAAAGGCTTATATTGAGGGAAATTCTTGATCTGTATGACAAGAGTGGGTTCACTGGATCCGCTCTTTTTTGTTACTGAAATCAGATAAAAACAGGATGGCTCCATGAATGATATGATAACAGCGCCGATGTCCATTGATGAACCGCGCCTGACACAGGAAACCGGCATTGATGCACGGGTGGCTGCTGTTATTGAACCTGTCATCAGGCCGTTGGGTTTTCGTTTGGTGCGTGTTCACCTGTCTGGCCTTAACGGACTGACATTGCAAATCATGGCTGAACATGCTGACGGTACCATGACTATTGAGGATTGTGAACTTGTCAGCCGGACAGTTTCGCCTGTACTTGATGTGGAAAATCTGATTGAACGCAAATATCATCTGGAAATTTCCTCGCCGGGCATTGACCGTCCACTTGTACGCAAATCCGATTTTTCCAACTGGCGTGGCCATATCGTCAAGGCTGAAACCGGCACAATAATTGACGGACGGAAGAAATTTCGCGGCTATATTGTCAGCGTTGACAATGAAGGTTTTACCCTTAAAACAGATAAAACTGTTTACGACGAAGCAATGGTGGTGCACATTCCCTTTGCCGATCTGAGTGAGGCGCATCTTGTTTTAACGGACGAGCTTATCCGTGATGCATTGCATAAAGACAAGGCGCTGCGTGAACGATTGGCCGCCGGTGATGATTTGGACACAGATCTGCATGATTTGCCTGCAAACAGTACAGTGGAAAAATTGCCGTTTAAAAAATAAAATTTGAGCTGCCTCGAAGAAAGCGACAACATACGAAGGAGAAACGCCGATGGCTGTAAGTGCAAACAGGCTGGAACTTCTGCAGATTGCAGATGCTGTCGCACGTGAAAAGTCAATTGACCGCGAGATTGTTATCGCAGCCATGGCCGATGCCATTCAGAAGGCTGCACGCTCACGTTACGGGCAGGAAACCAATATTCACGTTGATATCAATTCCAAATCCGGCGACATCAAACTGCAACGATTGATGGAAGTGGTTGAAACTGTTGAAGATTATGCGACACAGATTTCGCTTGAAGATGCACATGCCAAAAAACCTGATGCACAAATCGGTGATTTTCTGGCCGATCCCCTGCCACCGATGGATTTTGGCCGCATTGCGGCTCAATCCGCCAAACAGGTCATTGTTCAGAAAGTGCGGGAAGCGGAACGTGACCGTCAGTATGAAGAATACAAAAACCGTATCGGCGAAATTATTTCAGGTACCGTAAAGCGCGTTGAATATGGTAACGTGATTGTCGATCTGGGCCGCGACGAGGCGATTACACGCCGTGATGAACTGATCCAGCGTGAAGCGTTTCGTTATGGCGACCGTATCCGCGCCTATGTGCATGATGTGCGTCGTGAACAGCGCGGGCCGCAGATTTTTCTGTCACGTACGCATCCGCAATTCATGGCAAAGCTTTTCACCATGGAAGTGCCGGAAATTTATGATGGTATTATTGAAATCAAATCTGTTGCCCGTGATCCAGGATCACGTGCCAAGATTGCCGTTGTCTCTCGCGATGCATCCATTGACCCGGTTGGCGCCTGTGTAGGTATGCGCGGCAGTCGCGTACAGGCTGTGGTCGGTGAATTGCAAGGCGAAAAAATTGACATTATTCCCTGGTCGCCTGATGCAGCAACATTTATTGTCAATGCTCTGCAACCGGCTGAAGTGGCCAAGGTTGTGCTTGATGAAGACGCCGAGCGTATTGAAGTTGTGGTGCCGGATGATCAGCTAAGCCTTGCAATCGGCCGACGCGGTCAAAATGTGCGCCTTGCTTCACAGCTTACCGGCTGGGACATCGATATCATGACCGAACAGGAAGAATCCGAACGCCGCCAGAAGGAGTTTGTCGATCGCTCCAAACTGTTTATGACAGCGCTTGACGTCGATGAAATGGTGGGACAGGTTCTGGCTTCTGAAGGTTTTGTTTCGATTGAGGAAGTTGCCTATGTTGATACTAATGAAATTGCATCAATTGAAGGATTTGACGAAGATACGGCGGCGGAAATCCAGACCCGTGCACGGGAATATCTTGAGCGTATTGAAACAGAATTTGACGAAAAGCGCAAAAAGCTTGGTGTTACTGATGAATTGCGCGACATTCCCGGTATGACAACTGCCATGATGGTGGCAATCGGCGAAGATGGCATCAAAACAGTTGAGGATTTTGCCGGTTATGCATCGGATGACCTGGTTGGCTGGCGCGAACGCAAGGGTGGTGAAACGATCAACTATTCAGGTGTTTTGCATTCGTTTGATTTAAGCCGTGCGGATGCAGACCAGATGATTGTAGCAGCGCGTATCAGGGTCGGCTGGCTTACAGAAGAAGATAACGCCAGCAAAACTGCTGATAACGGAGAAACTGATAACAAGGAAGAGGCAACCGGCGACTAGAGCCGTTTGCAATCAAATGGAATATTTGATGCCTGTAATAATGTGGCAAAATCAGGAACAAGAGCTTTCGATTTGATATAAACAGAATTGAAAATGCTCCCAACAGGGAAGGAAGACAGGACAAGCATGAACGAGCGAACCTGCATCGTCACGCGTGTGTGCGGCTCAGCCGATACAATGATTCGCTTTGTTGCCGGGCCTGACGGGTTGATAGTGCCTGACCTGAGGGGTAACCTTCCCGGACGCGGTGCCTGGCTGGTTGCTTCGCGCAAGGTGCTGGAAGAGGCTATAAAGCGCAAGGCATTTGTGCGCAGCCTGAAACAGGACGTGCATATTGCTGATAATACACCGGACATACTTGACCGTTTGCTGGTCAAAGCTGCGCTTGGCAGCCTGTCGCTTGCGCGGCGGGGGGGGGGCATTATAACCGGTGCGCTAAAGGTCAACATGGCAATCCGGACCGGTGAGGTGGTCATGGTATTACATGCCAAAGAAGCAGAAGAAGACGGCCGGCGAAAAATTGCGCAGGCTATCCATGCTGCCGGTAAACAGGGGTACAGCGCAACATCTGTGGTAACTCTTTTTACAGCTGAGGAAATGAGTTTGGCATTCGGGAAAAATAATGTGATACATGCTGCTGTGTGCAAGGGTTTGGCAGCGGACGGATTCATCAGAAGGGCACGACAGCTTGTCGCTTATCGCGGTGAGAATGTAATGAACCGGGATGAAGATACGGCAAAAGCTGTAAAGAAAGCGGAAACGGAATGACCGATAAAAAGAATGACGACAAGACGCCTGGCGTCTCTCCCAAAAAAACACTGACGCTCAAACGTTCCGGCGTTGAACACAGTACGGTCAAGCAGAATTTCAGCCATGGCCGCATAAAAGCTGTTGTTGTTGAAACCAAACGCCGCAAGATTACCCGCCCGGATGAAAAGACAGAACCGGTACAACTGGTAACAAAGCCACATATAGCGCCGCGTCCCAAACAGCACAAGGAAACCCCGCCGCCCAAAGCCGCACCGAAAGTGAGTAATCTTTCATCCACTGAGATGGAAGCGCGTATGCGCGCCCTTGAAGAGGCGAAAAACCGGGCAGAGCAAGAACGGGCACAGATAGAACTGGATGCAAAACGCCGTGCCCGGGAGGAGGCCGAGCGTGAAAGAGAGCGTCAGGAAAAGCTGGAAGCACAGGCAAAGGAAGATCAACGCCTGAAGGAAGAGACTGAGAACAGTAAAAAAGCTGAAACGGAAAAGGCGAAAAGCGCCAGGCCTGATGCAGAAAAGCAAACTGCCGCACCAGACCCGGAAAAATTGCGCCAGGCCCCCCAGCATAACAGCCGGCGCGGAAAAGATGAAGAAGAAGACACCCGTGCTCCCGGACAGCGCCGCAATGCCGCTGTCAAAACAGAAGTACGTCCTCCCAAAGCTGTAAAAGGCAGCGAAGAACGCCGCCGCGGCAAACTGACACTGTCATCAGCTCTGAATGATGACGGTACCGATTTTCGCGAGCGTTCCATGGCAGCGATGCGCCGCCGTCAGGAAAAATTCAAACGGACGCAGACACAGGAAACACGTGAGAAGATTTCGCGTGAAGTCACCATTCCTGAAACAATCACCATTCAGGAACTGGCACAGCGTATGACAGAGCGCGCTGTTGATGTTATCAAGTTCCTGATGAAGCAGGGGCAAATGATGAAACCCGGTGATGTTATTGACGGGGATATGGCACAGCTTATTGCAGAGGAATTTGGCCATACGGCCAAACGCGTTGCTGAGTCCGACGTGGAACTGGGCATTTTCAATGTGCCGGATGATGAAAGCAAAATGCAGCCCCGCCCGCCGGTAGTCACCATCATGGGCCATGTTGACCATGGCAAGACATCGTTGCTTGATGCAATCCGCAAAGCCAATGTAGTTTCCGGTGAAGCGGGCGGCATCACCCAGCATATCGGTGCCTATCAGGTGGAGCAGCAAGGGCACAGGATCACCTTCATTGATACGCCAGGCCATGCTGCCTTCACCGCCATGCGGGCGCGTGGTGCGCAGGCGACGGATATTGCCGTTCTGGTTGTTGCAGCCGATGACAGCGTGATGCCGCAGACCATTGAATCGATCAACCATGCCAAGGCTGCAGATGTGCCGATCGTTGTTGCTATTAACAAGATTGACAAACCTGCAGCTGATCCGCAAAAGGTGCGCACCGGGCTGTTACAGCATGAAGTATTTGTTGAAAGCATGGGCGGCGATGTACTGGAAGTTGAGGTTTCAGCCAAAACCGGAAAGAATCTGGACAAGCTGCTCGAAACCATTTTGCTGCAAGCGGAAATTCTTGATCTCAAGGCCGACCCCGAGCGGGCTGTTGAAGGTGTTGTGATTGAAGCCAAGCTTGATCGTGGCCGCGGTTCTGTCGCCACCATACTGATACAGAAGGGCACGCTTCATTCCGGTGATATCATTGTTGCCGGCGATGAATGGGGGCGTGTGCGTGCATTGATCAATGAACGGGGTGAACATATGAAAGAAGCCGGCCCTTCAACGCCAGTTGAAATTCTTGGTATGCAGGGGCCTCCCCAGGCGGGTGACCGTTTTGCAGTGGTTGCCAACGAGGCGCAGGCGCGCGAAATTTCCGAATATCGCCAGCGGCTTTCCCGTGAAAAAGCTGTGGCGCGCCAGGCGGGTTCGCGTGGATTGTTCGAACAGATGATGAGCCAGCTCCAGACCTCTGGTATCAAGGAATTTCCGCTGATTATCAAAGGCGATGTCCAGGGTTCGATTGAAGCGATCAGCACCGCCCTTGAAAAGCTTGGCAATGACGAAGTCCGCGCCCGTATCGTGCATGCGGGTGCTGGCGGCATTACTGAAAGCGATATTTCACTTGCAGCAACATCAAAAGCCGTCATTATCGGTTTCAACGTTCGTGCCAATACCCTTGCACGGGATGCAGCGGAAAACCAGGGTATCGAAATCCGCTACTATAATATCATCTACGATCTTGTGGATGACGTCAAAGCGGCCATGTCCGGTATGCTTTCGCCTGAACGGCGCGAAACCTTCCTTGGCAATGCCGAAATTCTTGAAGTGTTTAACATTTCAAAGATTGGCAGAGTTGCCGGTTGCCGTATAACTGAAGGCAAGGTTGAGCGGGGTGCCGGGGTGCGTCTTATCCGTGACAGCGTCGTTATCCACGAAGGCAAGCTCAAAACACTCAAGCGTTTCAAGGACGAGGTCAATGAAGTACCGGCAGGACAGGAATGCGGTATGGCCTTTGAAAATTATGAGGATATCCGCGTCGGTGATATCATCGAAGCTTTCCGCGTTGAACATATCAGCCGTTCACTTTAACCATAGCAAAGCAGTGGCTGTGCCAAAAAACATTCCCCTGGCAACCGGTTTCAGCTGACAGGCAGGATGGCGCCGCCACAAAAAGAAACCTGAGTACCGATCCGATTGTAACAGGATCAGCGTCTGGCAATAAAGCAAGCAAGGTATTTAAAGCAATGAAACGTTCCGGGCCTTCGCAACGGCAACTGAGAGTCGGTGAACAAGTCCGGCACGCTGTTGCGCAGGTATTGCAACATGGAGAGGTGCGCGATCCGCTTCTGGAGGGAGTTATTCTTTCCATATCGGAAGTGCGCATGTCACTTGATCTCAAAATTGCGACATGCTTTGTTGCACCACTTGGCAACAGGGATGGTGATGCAATTGTGAAAGCGCTCAACCGTCATGCAAAATATATCCGGGGTCAGGCCAATCGCAATTTGCGACAAATAAAATACATGCCGGAATTTCGTTTCCGGCTTGATACAGGGTTTGATAATTTTGCAAAGATTGACGCATTGCTTCGCTCTGCGAAAGTAGCTCGTGATCTTGATCATGATGATAACGAAAAAAATAAGGAATAAAACTGCATGGCAAGGCAGTACCGGAAAAAGGGCAGACCTGTTTCAGGCTGGGTTATTCTTGACAAGCCCAAAGGGCTGGGTTCGACAGAAGCTGTTTCCAAGGTGAAATGGCTTTATAATGCAGAAAAAGCCGGGCATGCGGGGACACTTGATCCGCTTGCTTCCGGGCTTTTGCCTGTTGCTCTTGGGGAAGCGACCAAAACAGTGCCTTATGTGATGGAAGGAACAAAAATCTACCGGTTTACCGTTGCCTGGGGTGAAGAGCGTTCAACCGACGACCTTGAAGGCGAAGTTACGAAAATATCTTCCAACCGGCCGACAGAGGCAGAAATCAAGGCGTTTTTGCCTGAATATACCGGCGTTATCCTGCAAACTCCGCCACAGTTTTCCGCAATCAAGATTGATGGTTCGCGTGCTTACGATCTGGCACGCAGCGGCGAGAAAGTTGATATTCCGCCGCGTGAAGTGGAAATTGATTTGCTGGAACTGGTCGGGACAACACCGGAAGGCCACGCCATATTTGAAATTGAATGCGGCAAGGGCACTTATGTACGCTCATTTGCCCGTGATCTGGGACGCGACCTGGGATGCTACGGGCATATTGCCGAACTGCGCCGCATAGAGGTAGCACCTTTTACAGAAAGTGACCTTGTAACCTTTGAAATACTGGAAGAAGCCTGTCCGCCACGCATTGAACCGGCAGAAAAAGATATGTCATTGCCGAAACGTGATTTTTCAAAGCTGGATGCATTGTTGACTGAAACCGGTACCGCCCTTAAATGTCTGCCGCAATATTCAATCTCTGACAAGCAGGCAACCTACATCCGCAGTGGCAATGCCATTATTTTGCGGGGGCATAATGTATTGGCAGAAGCTGATGAAGCCTGTGTGAACCACAAGGGCAAAGTGCTGGCAATCGGTTATATTAAAAAGGGCACATTCCAGCCGAAACGGGTTTTCAGCGTATAAAAATTCATAATTCCAATTATTTGGCTTGCCCCGGTTCTTTTCTCAATTTTGTTATAAATTTCTTGCTTTACAAAATATGAATTATCCGTATTGATCAGAAACAGCGGTAAAATTTTTATTTATTTTGAAATGATCATATTCATCATCTTCTGACCATGTCGCCTGACTTAAAAAAATAAAGAAAAAAGTATGATACGTACTAAAGTATCCATCATTGTTCCATTCTGCAATACAGAAAACTATATAGGCGTTTGCCTGAAATCACTTACAGAGCAAACATATTCAGATACACAGATCATTTGTATCAATGACGGGTCAACAGATAACAGCAGATCGATTGTCGAAAAATTCCAGAACAAAGACGACCGCATCCACCTCATTAACCTCAGCAGATCGGGACCAGGGATAGCCAGAAATCATGGTTTAAAAAAAGCTTTCGGCAAATATGTGATGTTCTGTGACAGCGACGATTTCTATAAACCTGAAATGGTATCCACTATGATCGCGCTTATGGAAGCCAATGAAGAAGTCGATCTGGCCATGTGCAATTGCAAATTGCAAAACACAAATAATACAAAGCGCAAAGACCAAAGCTATCTTCTCAATAACAGAAATGGTATTTTTGAACTCACTCAGCACCTTAAAAGAACAGTAAATATCATTCTATGGAATAAAATTTTCAAGGTAGAAATTTTAAATAAATATAATATCGATTTTATTGATACAGAACGCCATGAAGACGAAAATTTTGTTTTTAAATATCTGTCTGTATCAAGAAATATAAGTTTTATTAATAAAAAACTTTATACTTATTTATACAGGAACGGGTCACTTTCGGAAGAAACGTTCAGAAATCCCGATCACATTAATGATTATCTGAAATGCGTCAGAGATTTTTCAAATTTTCTTGATCAGTACTCATTATGGGATAAAAACAACCAGTATTTTGCAGAAGCCATCATACACGGCTCTTACCTCGCAGAACATAAAAACCTAACTGAACAGACAAAACAAAATTCAATCAAAAAAATTTATTCCCTGGCTAAAAAAATTGATATCCAGAAAATCAACAAGGCAAATATTGAAAAAAGTATCTTCGCGATTCAGAAAGGCTGCATAGCAAACAAGTTGTTCTTCCCCCTTCCTGATATTCAAAAAACGGAAAAAAGCATTCCGATTATTTTTGTCTGCGATGATAATTATATAAAATATCTTGCCACAGGCCTGCAATCCATAATTGAAAACGCATCACAGAACAATGTTTACCATATCATCATTCTGGATTGCGGTATCAAACAGGAATCTATCCGCGTAATTGAAAGACAAATTGCCGGATATGCAAACTTTACCCTGCATGTCGTATCAGCAACAGCTTTCCTAAACAAACATAAGGCATATTTCAAAGAGAAAGGCCATTTCACTGCTGCTATTTATGGACGACTGTTCATTCCTGAAATATGCGATGAATTTGACAAAGTCGTTTATATTGACACAGATATGGTTTTCAGTCGTGATATTGCTGAATTAATAAAACTGGACCTCAAGGATAATTATATTGCTGCCGTCATTGACAGCAAAATTGAGATTGATCGTAGAAATGATCCATGGTGGACAAGATATTTTACGCAAAATCTCTTTCTTGATATTAAAAACTCTTATGTCAATTCCGGACTCGTTGTTTTTAATCTTGAAATGTGGAGAAAATTTTCCATTTCCGAGCAATGTATCAAATTATTGGCCGACTCCGGAGAGTTTATTCTTCCAGATCAGGATGTGATAAATATAATTTGTAAAAACAAAATCCATTATCTTGACCAGTCATGGAACTGCACATGTCCGACAAAGAATATTCTTGATAACGAGCCGATTATCAAGACGATCAACCAATCGGTTTTTCTGGAAAATCTCATTGCTGAATATAATACAGCATATAACGGATCAAAGACTGTGCTCCATTATACGTCCCGCACAAAGCCGTGGAACACACCTGACATGGAACATGCTGAAAAATGGTGGTACTATTGTAAAAAAACAGAATGGTATGAACAAATCCTTTTTCAGAACCTATCAAAACAAATTCATAACCACCTCCTTGATATTAATGTGAAAAAAAGTTGCCTGCCTTCTCGGGAACAAGCGATGACAATCGTCGGCTATACAAGATTAATAAAACATTACTGCCTTTTTGGTCTTTCTGTTTTCGAAACAAAAACCACAACGGAAAGCAAGAAATACTATCTCTTTGGTATTCGCATAGCGAAAATTGTCCAAAATGTTCATAGAAAAAAACTTTATATTTTGGGAGTCAGAGTTTTTACTATTAAAGTCTGGAAACAATAAAGCGGATATTCAGCTTCAGCGTTGCCGATCAGGTAATTTTCAAAGACTTGAAGCAATTTCAGCACACGCATTCAAATTTCCTGAAGAACCGGAATATTGCAGACAATAAACCCGTAGAGTGATATGTTCTGTGCCGGATCATTTTCAAATAGCTTCCGGTGGCGGCTTGAGATGCATTTCATCGGCCTGAGGCACGGTCTGACGCTCAATCATACGGCGCACACGCGGAGCTTCAGCACCGCGATTCAATGAGCGCAGCACCCTGATAATTTCAAGATCAGCCTGTGTGCGCCGGTAATTATGCCGTAAATATTCAACCCAGGTCGGCATATGATAGCTCTCCGTCCATTGTTCAGGATTTTCCAGATCCCGCAACAATGTCCACTGCCTTGCACCATCCCGCAACCGGATACGGCGGCGCTGGGTCATTGCTTTCAGGAAAGCAGACACATCTGCCTCAGCTATGGTATAATTTTCCATAATCAGAATCGGGCCACTGCGGGCTTTCAGGTCAAGCCTCAGTTCCGGCTCCCGGAACGGATCAGAAGGATCAAGATTAATACTGCCAATTTCATGAATACGGAATTTAAGACCGACAGCAGCGCCCAAAATCAAAAACACACCGCATACAAACAAGGCTGTCCGGGTGCCATAGCTGTCTCCCATAGCGCCCCACAACCAGCTGCCGACAGCCATCCCGCCGAAAGAGGAGGTCTGATAAAGGGCAAGAGCGCGCGAAACAACCCAGCGCGGCGTTGAAAGCTGCACCGATACATTGAACAATGACAGCGCCAGAACCCAGCACATACCGGCAGGTAACAGCATAATATGGCTTAAAAGAATGGACTTGCTGACAGCCAGAAGAAAACAGGAAACAGCATAGCCGACAAAAGCAACAGCAACAACGGTTTCAGAGCTGAAACGTGCCCGTATACGTGAATTGATAATTCCGGCAATAATTGCACCGGTACCAAAACAACCAAGTAACCCGCCATAGGAAAGCGCCCCGCCGGAAAGTATATCACGCGCAACAACCGGCAATAATGCCAGAACCCCGATAGCGCCAAGACCAAACAGTAATGCCCGCATCATGATGTTAAGCAGATTGGGAGACATCATGACATAACGCAAACCGTCAGACATGGCGCCGACAAGCCGTTCACGGGGCAGTACGGGGTTCCGGTATTTTGGCTTCCACAAATACAAGGCCACAATCAGCGGAACATAGCTGAATGCATTGAAAACAAAAGCCGCCGCACCCCCGAAAAAAGCAACAATCGCACCACCAATTGCAGGGCCAACACTGCGCATCAGATTAAACCCCACACTGTTCAACGTAATGGCCGCCGGGATATCATGGCGGGGCACAATATCCCCCACCGTTGCCTGCCAGGGCGGGTTATAAAGTGCAGAACCGCAACCAACCAGAAAGGTGAAAGCAAGCAGAATAAACGGTGTGACCCAACCTGCCCAGGTCAGGACAGCAAGGATAACTGAAACAATCATCATCATCATTTGCGCTGTGATCATAATCTGGCGACGGTTAAAATTATCAGCGAGTGCTCCGGCCATAAGAGAAAAGATCACAACAGGCAGTGTCATTGCTCCCTGTACAAGTCCCACCATTGACTGGGATGTCGTAATCAATGTCATCAGCCAGCCAGCCCCTGCGCCCTGCACAAGGCCGCCAAGATTGGAAGCAAGTGTTGCCGCCCACAAATTGCGGAAATCTTTGGTTCTGAAGGGCGCAAGTGTTGAATGTTCCTGTCGCATCGATTCTCCCGCTCAAAGAGATCGGCCCTGAGCGCATTATTGCCGTTTTAACGTAAACCGGGGCAAACCGGTTTGCTTTGCTTTCATGCAATTTTCACTATAGGAATCTGTCACCCGCTTTACGGACGTTGCACCTCGTTAAAACATGATACCCGCCAGCACATCCTGCATCGGTCAGGTTTCCCGCTTTATTCAAAGTAGCGGATTTTTTTCATTTTCCAATTATGTTTAGCCAATGATTTTAAAAGACAACAGAACAGACCGGTTCTGGCCAATCCTTGTGACACATCGAGATTGCCTTTTATTTTTAACAGTTTTTATCATAGAAAAATTATTTTGATTCTTCAGAATCGGCCAGTGCGTCAGTATCCTGGCTGCCTTGTGCACGCTTTCGCAGGGCAGCGGATCACAGGGATTGTCGGTTTCCTATTGCCTGAAGAGGCGCGGATTAATAACATTCAGATCATCATCTATTATTTTTTCTGATTTTTATACGCAAGATCACGGATTTTCTCATGAAGTACTGCCAATTCATGAAAGACTCCGGTCGGCACAGGAAGCCGGCTCTCCATTTTTTGATTGCATCAAGCGCAAAATCAAGAAATTCTGCGGCTTCCTTTTGAGAGAGTCTGCATCCGCCAATTACATATTTGAAGGTTATCATTTTGCAGGAATATTTTCTTTTTCTGAAAAATATAACCTTTACAAATTCCGGTAACTAGCCAAGGCAGCATCACGTCTGCTCCTGTTATTGAAAAACAGCAGCACTGTTGACAGCTGTCACCCCCTATGCCATCAGGCACTGCCCGCTCCTCTCCGTCAAGATATTCCGCTGTCCTAACCCCGCTTCTGTCTGGACCAGTCCCGTAATATAAACACATTAATATCACGGCGGGGACGGAAATTTGCTGCCCGGAACTCAAATTTTGTCGGACTGATTTTTTTAATGTCCGTTCCGCAAAATGTTACGAGCGCATCAGGACTTCCCTTATCAACGACCAGCCGGAAATTACGAATGGTGCCTCCGGCCCAGTTTCTCCCGTTTGTCAGGATATAGCTGATATCATCGTAACTTGCGAAATCATATCTTTCATATGTCGCCTTATAATGAACCGATGCCTTGAATGCAGCATCAGGACAATAGACCTCATCTGCCATTTTCAACAAATCCAGTGGCGGCAGAGAAACGCCCGTGCCAATTACAGGCCTGTAGCGATGGCGTACATAGACACGCTTGCCGGCAGGAAAGGTCTGTTCCCAATAACAGATCGTCCGGATAGCATCCTCATCATGATAGTTACTGGAAAAAGCAGTTACACGTTCTGTCCGGAAAGCCGTCCTGATTTCTTTTCCCCCTACCCATGTTTCAAGCCCGACAAAATCGTCGCCGTCATCTACATCTTCTTCATGCACAGGCAATCCTCCCCTCGAAGCAGGCCTTGGCGGTAAGGGAAATGTGACAGTTACCGTCACATCATATTTTGAACGGTTAAGAAAAATATAATTCACCTCAATCAAACCGGCAGAAACATACACCTCCTGTGAAACCATAGCAATTTCTTCACGCTGTTGCAGAACAAGGCCGCTTCCGGCCTGCTTCATACGCATACTGCTATCACCAGCAAAAGCTGAAAAAGAAAAAATTATAAATATAATTTTCAAGATTTTACTCAAATAAAACATATACCCGCCCTGACTTAAAAACAATGGCTGCAAACTGCTACGTTTTTTTTACAGAGGAAATCCCCGGTGCTCGTTTTTCAGCTTATCCAGGCGAGTATTACACAGCTTATCCGCACGCATCATATCCTGACAGCAGAATCTGCCCTGACCCATAATAATAGATAAAGCTCATGATCCGGCATGTCCGATGATATTCAGGCTCATATTCTCGGGTTTAACGGGCTTGACAGGCAATATTGCCTCACTGAAAATTATAAACACTGATAAACATGTTAAATTTATCTTATTTAATAAAACGGTAAATCAATAAAATTTTATTGTTTTATTAAAAAATATATTATAAAAATACTTATATTTATTTTTCATCCTCGAAATATCAATGTCCTTTTCTGATTTTTTATCAAAACAACAGCTACGGACTCTAGCTTTCAGCTACAATATGCTTTATAAGATGGAATCGTGATCTGGGCAGGATTCTGGTTCTGCCGGTTATTTTCACCGCCCCTTGCTGGACGACATCCTGGCCGGGGCATTTTGTTTTTCATATTTTGAAAGGAAAAAACGATGTCGATTACAGCCGAACGCAAACAGATTCTCATCAAGGAATATGCAACAAAAGCAGATGATACCGGCTCCCCGGAAGTGCAGGTTGCTGTTCTGTCCGAACGTATCGCCAATCTGACCGAGCATTTCAAAATCCATAAGAAGGACAATCATTCCCGCCGTGGGCTTCTGAAGCTCGTTTCCCAGCGCCGCCGTCTTCTTGATTATCTTAAAAAAGTTGATGAGAAGCGTTACGAAGTTCTGATCAGCCGTTTGGGGCTGCGCCGCTAGAGCACTCCTCTGGCAATATTATGTGGTGTTTTGCCATATAAGCTGAAAATTGCTGACTGCTTCAGCATCCAGATACTGGAGCGGCCAGTCTTCAGGGGCTTTTCCTGAAAAGTTCCCTGCTCATGGTCTTCCTTGCGGAAAGACTGCCAAGCGGAACCTGCCACGGGGCAGGATTGCAAGCTGCTTTTCATAAACCGGCCCGATCCCGGTTTTATTTCAAGGAAAGCGGCATGTTGTCTTGCCCGGGTTCCTTTTATAATAAAAAACGCGGATATGGTTTCCGTGCCATAAACTAAGGACTCATAATGTTCAATACACATAAAGTAGAAATCGAGTGGGCCGGTCGCCCGCTTATTCTTGAAACCGGCAGGATTGCACGGCAGGCTGACGGCGCTGTCCTTGCAACTTATGGCGAAACAGTTGTTCTCGCTACTGTCGTTTCAGCCAAAGACGTAAAGCCGGGCCAGAATTTTTTCCCGCTTACCGTCAATTACCAGGAAAAAACCTATGCCGCCGGTCGTATTCCGGGTGGCTATTTCAAGCGGGAAGGTCGTCCGAGCGAAAATGAAACGCTGGTCTCGCGCCTGATTGACCGGCCGATCCGCCCACTTTTCCCGGAAGGTTATAAAAACGATACACAGGTGATTGTCACGGTCATGCAGCATGACCTTGAAAACAATCCTGATATCCTGTCAATGGTGGCCGCCTCTGCGGCTCTGACCCTTTCGGGTATTCCATTCATGGGTCCCGTTGGCGGCGCACGTGTCGGTTATATCAAGGGCGAATATATTCTGAATCCCAATATTGATGAAATGCCTGAATCCGCACTTGATCTTGTCGTTGCCGGTACATCGGATGCGGTACTGATGGTCGAATCAGAAGCGCAGGAACTGACAGAAGATGTCATGCTGGGTGCGGTCATGTTCGGTCAGCGCGGCTTTCAACCGGTTATTGATGCAATCATCAAACTTGCAGAAGCGGCAGCCAGAGAGCCGCAGGAGTTCGAGCCGGAAGATCTTTCCCTGCTTGAGAAGAAAATGCTTGAAACCGCAGAAAAAGACCTGCGTAAAGCCTATCAGATTACCGACAAGCAGACACGGTATGCTACCGTTGATGAAGTGAAAGGCAAGGTCAGGGCGGAATTTCTGCCTGAAGGCAGCGAGGAGCCGGAATTTACGGAAGAGCAGATCAATACAGTCTTTAAACATCTGCAGGCTAAAATTGTACGCTGGAATATTCTGGATACCGGTGCCCGTATTGATGGCCGTGACCTTAAAACTGTCCGTCCTGTTGAAGCGCAGGTCGGTATTCTGCCGCGGACTCACGGTTCGTCTCTTTTCACCCGAGGTGAAACGCAAGCTGTTGTGGTGGCAACACTTGGCACCGGCGAAGATGAGCAATATATTGATATGCTTACCGGGCTGGTAAAAGAAACTTTCATGCTTCATTATAATTTTCCGCCTTTTTCGGTCGGCGAGACGGGACGTCTTGGCTCACCTGGACGGCGGGAAATTGGCCACGGCAAACTTGCCTGGCGCGCGATTCATCCGATGCTGCCATCAAAAGAAAATTTTCCTTATACAATCCGCGCCGTATCGGAAATTACTGAATCCAACGGCTCTTCCTCCATGGCCACTGTCTGTGGCACCTCACTGGCGCTGATGGACGCCGGTGTGCCGCTTGCCCGCCCTGTCGCCGGCATCGCCATGGGGCTGATCAAGGAAGCCAAGCGCTTTGCTGTTCTTTCTGATATTCTGGGTGATGAAGACCACCTTGGCGACATGGATTTCAAAGTTGCCGGGACGGAAAAGGGTATCACATCGTTGCAGATGGATATCAAGATTGACGGTATTACTGAAGAGATAATGCGTATTGCGCTGGAGCAGGCAAAAGGAGGGCGCATCCATATTCTGAATGAAATGGCAAAGGCAATTTCAAGTGCCCGTGCCGATCTGGGAGAATACGCGCCGCGCATTGAAGTCATGTCCATTCCGACTGAAAAGATCCGTGACGTTATCGGTTCAGGCGGCAAGGTTATCCGGGAGATTGTTGAGCAGACAGGGGCAAAAATCAATATTGAGGATGATGGCACGGTCAAGATTGCCTCATCAGATGCAAAAACTATTGAAGCGGCAAAGCACTGGATTCACTCGATTGTTGCCGAACCGGAAATTGGTAAAATTTACGAGGGGACTGTCGTCAAGACAGCGGATTTTGGTGCTTTTGTCAACTTTTTCGGCCCGCGTGACGGTCTTGTTCACATCTCGCAGCTTGCTTTGGAGCGCGTTTCCAAAACTACGGATGTGGTGAAGGAAGGTGACCGTGTCTGGGTCAAGCTTCTGGGCTTTGATGAACGCGGCAAGGTGCGCTTGTCGATGAAAATTGTCGATCAGAAAACAGGTAAGGAAATTGTGCAGGAAAAGCACGATAATACAGAAAATCATGCCGATGACAGTGACCAGCCGGCACAGAAAAACCGCCGCAGAAGCAAGGAAGACTAAATATCATCTTTCCTGCAAACATGAAAATGCCCGCTGTTTCTGGCGGGCATTTTATATCAGGCCAGAAAAATCTGCAATGATATGCAGATTTTTCTGTAGCCTTGAGAAGGAAACACAAATACATCCTGAAAGAGAAAATCTTGTATATTGGAAAAATATCTAATTTATACCGGTCTACCAAAAGAATACTTTGATACCCCAAGGTTTTCGACATAAATCTCAATAAAAACCGGGCTGAATCAAGGAACAGCAATATCGCAGAATATATCAGAATCTGACAGCTACCGGATGCCCATGTTCTGGAGTTTCCCGGTTTACAGAGATTACGGAAGATGGCATGCACAGATGTTCCCGGCCCTTTCAATGCTTGTGAAATATCTGTCTGGATTGCCAGATCCGGTTTATGTTCCGCAATTCTATGAGGGCGGATGATGCCAGTCAGACCATCAGCGGCCAACCTGCCAGAACGGATTCGGGAATGTATCCAGGATACTCAACAGCGAGAGCAGATTTTGTAGCAACCAGCTCAATCCCGCAATCATAGGCGGAGCAATCAGTCAGAGCATTTGAGAAATCTAACAAATTTATAACGTTGACATCCATAATTGCACACGAATATCTTCTGTTTGATGTAGAAGCCTGGTAAAGCAGCCAGAAAGCTACAGACAGGAAAATCTCCGGTTTTTAGAACAAATATATTGGATTGCCAACAAAGCTGAAAATCAGCCGGACAGATTTTCAGCGTTACGGTTCACAGACCGCCCCTGGACACCCCTGGCACCGGTTGGGGATTGTTTACAGCAGATATTATTACTCCTGATCAATGCACAGGCAAACCGCTGAGGAGACAAATCCATCGTATAAACAATATGAGATGAGTTCTTTTCCATTAAAAAGCATATTGAAACAAAGTTGACAGAGGAGAAATTTTGCAGGCAATTTTCGAAAGCATCCAGGTTGAAAAGAATAGCCAGTAAACCGCTCCTTATAAAATCACTTAATCACATAGAAGAAGATATAGCTATTTTCATCCGGGGAACAATCATCCGCAAAATGCTCATGCTCAATCATCACGGGCTTCGCTTTGTCTTAACTCCTCCAGATTTGGTGTTGATATAATGTTATAGCCGGAATCAACATAATGGATTTCACCTGTCACACCGGACGACATACCTGACAGAAGATAAAGTGCAGACTGGCCAATTTCATCAATACTAACTGTACGGCGCAGTGGTGCATTACGACGCTGATGAGAAAAAATCGCCCGGGCAGAACCAATGCCATTCCCTGCAAGAGTACGGACAGGGCCAGCTGAAATAGCATTGACGCGGATACCCTGCGGCCCACAATCATAAGCAAGATAACGCACCATGGATTCCAGTGCCGCCTTGGCAATCCCCATGACATTGTAATTGGGCACCACACGCACAGAAGCGCCATAAGTCAAAGTCAGAATAGAACCGCCATTCGGCATTAATGCCTGTGCACGCTGTACAATTTCCGTAAAGGAATAAGCAGAAATAATCATGGTACGGCTGAAATTATCGCGTGTTGTCACATCAACATAACGGCCTTTCAACTCTGACTTGTCTGAAAAACCGATTGCATGAACAACAAAATCAATTGTTCCCCATTGCTGCTTCAGTTTTTCAAAAACAGTATCAACCGTCTCAATATCTTCCACATCGCAAGGTAAAAGCAGTTTTGCACCCAGCTTATCAGCAAGCGGCCTTACCCTTTTGCCGAATGCATCTCCCTGATAAGTAAAAGCAAGCTCTGCTCCCGCCTTTGCCAGTTGGCAGGCGATCCCCCAGGCAATCGAATGGTCGTTTGCAACCCCCATGATAAGGCCGCGCCTGCCCTTCATCAAACCCTTCATTTATATCTCCGTCAAAGCCCTCAGCATATCAGAACACCAATCAGGCATGCTCCGATATGTGATTGAAATCAATATTTCTGGAATACCAGCGTTGCGTTGGTACCGCCAAACCCAAATGTATTTGACAGCGCAATATTCACTTCAACATTGTCGATCCGCTCACACACGATCGGCATATCTGCAAAAGCAGGATCCAGTTCTTCAATATGTGCACTTTTACATATAAAGTTATTCTGCATCATCAAAAGCGTATAGACTGCTTCATGTACACCTGCCGCACCAAGCGAATGCCCGGTTAATGACTTTGTTGCTGAAATCGGCGGACACTTGTCACCGCTGCCCCAAATACGCCGGATTGCATCAAGCTCCGGCGGATCACCTACCGGAGTTGATGTCGCATGCGGATTAATATAATCAATTTCATCCTTGACCCCGGCAAGGGCCATCTGCATGCAACGCTCGGCACCCTCGCCTGACGGAGCAACCATATCATGTCCATCCGATGTAGCGCCATAACCGATAACTTCCGCATAAATCTTTGCGCCGCGGGCTTTGGCAACCTCCAGTTCCTCAAGTACCAGAACACCGCCACCGCCAGAAATAACAAAACCGTCACGGTTAACATCATAAGCCCGTGAAGCCTGTTGCGGCATCTCATTATACTTGGAAGACATTGCCCCCATTGCATCGAAAAGCTCAGACAATGTCCAGTCAATATCCTCACAGCCGCCTGCAAAAACCCGATCCTGCTTGCCATAGCAGATCATCTCGTAAGCATTGCCAATACAATGGTTTGATGTTGCACAGGCTGAAGAAATAGAATAGTTGATACCCTTGATTCTGAAAAAAGTTGCGAGCGTCGCCGATGCCGTCGAGCACATTGCCTTAGGCACAGCAAACGGGCCAATACGCCTAGGGCCTCCCTTTTTTCTCGTAATATCTGCTGCCTCAACAATAGTACGGGTGGAAGGGCCACCCGACCCCATGATAATACCGGTACGCTCATTGGAAATTTCGACCTCCTCAAGCCCTGCATCGGCAATCGCCTGATCCATGGCGATATGGTTCCATGCAGTTCCGCGCCCATGAAAGCGCATGGCACGCCGGTCAACCAATGCCTCTATATTAACGGTTGGCATACCATAAACCTGACTGCGAAAACCCAGATATGCATATTCTGCGGCATATGAAAGACCTGACCTTCCTTCTTTCAGGGAAGCAAGCACTTCCTGCGGATTGTTTCCGATCGAGGAAACAATACCCATCCCGGTCACGACAACTCGACGCATAAATTTCTCCTTGGTCGTCTGCTATAAAGGTTCCGTCTTCTTTGGATATGTTTTCAACAAAAGAACCTGTTAAGCTTCAGCTCTTGTTTTAAAAAGACCAACCCGCAAATCACTGGCCGTATAAATAGTCTGGCCATCAGCCTTCAGCCAGCCGTCGGCAATCCCCAATACCAGACGGCCACGCATGACCCGCTTAAAATCAATACCATATTCGACAAAGCTTGTCTCAGGTGTCACCATCCCGCTAAATTTAACCTCACCGGTTGAAATAGCGCGTCCCTTGCCAGGCTCACCAAGCCAGCCAAGAAAAAAACCTGTCAATTGCCACAGGGCATCAAGCCCAAGACAACCCGGCATAACCGGATCCCCTATAAAATGGCACTGAAAAAACCACAGATCGGGTTTAATATCCAATTCAGCCCGAATCAGTCCCTTACCATATTTACCACCTGTTTCCCCTATTTCGGTAATACGGTTAAACATTAGCATCGGAGGTGCGGGAAGCTGGGCATTACCCACCCCGAACATGTCTCCACGCGCGCAGGAAAGCAGCTCTTCATAGGTGTAGCTTGACTTCTGTTCAACCATTGTCACTCCAATTTTTCAGTCATTATCACGCCTGATCATGCAGCTTTCCACCCAAAGTGCCACATTTCAGGCCTCCTGTTGTCCTAACATAACAGGAACAGCCAAGTAAAACATTTAACGCCATACCATGTTCTGCCTTAGCTGATATTTATTGATTCATTTTTCAAGACTGCATATTATGATTGTACTTTAAACCGGGGTAAACAGCTCTTTTGAAATACCGGCAGAAAGCTATTCAGGAATACAAGGCTGATTGTATGGGGGTATATTCACAAAATCTGCAGAAAAGATTGCGCAATTGCGGCCTTCGTCCGACAAAGCAGCGCCTCGCATTGGCAGAGATGATATTTTCCAGGGGACACCGTCATATCGCTGCTGAAGAACTGTATGAAGAGGCAATCAAAGCCAATGTACCGGTTTCGCTTGCAACTGTCTATAATACACTGCATCAATTTACCGAGGCAAAGCTTTTGCGCATCATTGCCGTTGAAGGTTCAAAGACATGGTTTGACACCAATATTGCCGATCATCACCATTTCTATTTTGAACATGAAAGCAAAGTGACAGATATTCCTGAAAATCCGGCAGGACAGCCTGTTATCACCAATCTTCCTCCCGCACCGGAAGGAATGGAAATTACCAATGTTGATTTAATAGTACGGGTACGGCCCAAACGGCGCCGGTAAATGCACCGATACATGGCATGATTGCAGCGGATTCATATTTTCCGGCAGGCCGTTTTGTCCACAATACACCCCGGGACGGCGTATATTTAAACGCTGAGGAAATATGGTAACTCGAAAAATCAAGAGTAGCCAATAGCCTGACCCGATGTGCGCCGCTTTTAATTCTTTAAGCTGTCACATTCCTGAACAGATTAAAGCAAAATCAAAAAACAGTCTGCCGGATTGTTTTTCCTGCGGAAACAGTTTCGATTTTTCTGAAAAAATTCAGTTGATTTTCTCACCCGGATAAACACCCCAGAGTTGATCCTGCTTCAGCCAACCGCGGCTCTTTCCCATTTCCAGTTCGCACCACTCGCCATTGCATTGACGAATCTTGCCAATAACACCGGGTTCTACCTGAGCAATCAGCACTGCATCAGCAGCAGGCTTCTTGCGCATGGACTGAAGCTGATTTTTATCTTTTTGCCAGGGAACTGTCACCACCATACGCCTGCCAGAGAGCAACGCCTGATTAACCCAACCCAGATCCCCGTCACTGTCACGGATACGCCGCCAATTGCCATATTCCTGAATAATTTCCACCGGCAATCCCTGCCGGCGATAAGACCATGCGACAGCATATTTACTTTGATCAGGCCCGACACGCACATTCACCCGATTTGATTTCAGACTGGCAAAGCGCGGCAGAGGAAGCCCGCTTGGCCCAATATCGGTTTTTTCCACCTGCATTTTCGATTCAGACTGGACAGCATTACCAGACGAAGGAAACAAAATTACGACAGATAAAATGCTGACTGCCCATCTGAAAATAAATGAAACGCGTAACGCCATCCTTATTTCTCTTTGATTTACCCATGCCAATTGCTAAACAGATTTATGAACTTTACCAAAATAGTATATAGCTGATTAAAAACCTCTCAACAACGCGCATATTTTTGTTAATCCAGACAGAAAATCAAAATGGCAGGCAATAAAAACCGCTCGCCGTTTTAATCAGGAAACCGTCCGATCCGATTAAAACACGCATGCCGGAACTTTTTGATACACGCTTTGCTGAAGACCGGCCCATACGGCAGGAACAGCCTGTGGCAGCTGTCAGGCAGGCGGACATTCCGATGCCTGCAATTTCCGATTATTGATGTCGGACTGATTGCCCTGACTGGCCAGAACCTGAAACTGATTGCCAATTTCGGTAATGGTACCGATAATATTGATGTCAGCGCCGCCACAAAACACAGCATTACAGTAACCAATACGCCCGGCGTACTGACAAATGACAGAGTGGATATGACAATGGTGCTTATTCCTGTGAGCCGCCGCCGGTTGATGGAGGTGGCTAATACCCTGTGGCCCCAATATACAGAAGATTGGACCAGATGATCACCGAACCGGATGCCCGCGCGCCGTATCCGCAGCAAATGCGTCGGCATGAGACACATCAGTATGGGGCAGTGGATTGAAAGGCCAAAACATTTGGCCTTTCAATCCACTGCCATAACCGGCACCATATTCTTCCCAAAATTGAAGAACAGCTTGAAGCTGCCTGCCAGGATGATCTTGACCGGATACTGGCAGAGATGAATATTATTTGTATCCATTGTCTATCAGCACCAGCAACATTTCACCTGCTTTCAACACAAAAGCTGGCTCTCATGAAACCGAACGCCTGTATTATCAGTGAAATTATTGATGAAACGGCGCCTGTTGAAATGATCAAGCAAGACAAACATGAAAAATACAAAACAAACCTTGAGGACAAACCAGATAACGCCCGGTATCCAGTTAAGCCATGCCACATCAAGCGGCGGCAGCCAGCCGCCAAGAAACAGAATGGTGGTAAGCGCAC
>Ga0153941_1000093_pt1 | contig 48485 bp, 39 predicted proteins | sample TSNJ025MetaG_FD_104733 | JGI IMG/M metagenome (GOLD analysis project Ga0153941, IMG submission 104733) | Attine ant fungus gardens microbial communities from New Jersey, USA - TSNJ025 MetaG | ecosystem: Host-associated > Fungi > Mycelium > Unclassified | place: USA: New Jersey, Brendan T. Byrne...
TCCTAAGGTCGCCCTCATCGCCCTCATGCGTCGCCTGGTCGTCTTCGCCAACGGTGTCCTTCGCTCCGATGAACCCTGGAAACGTGGCATGGCCCCTTGACACGCGACACGGTAGATTCCGGGTTCGCGGTCGGGGTCCCCATCGCGCAAGCGCGATGGGGTGCCCCGCTTGCGCCCGCGCCCCGGAATGACATCCTCATTATTCCTTCGCCTTCTCGTACGGATAGATCACGCTGCCGGACTTGTACCCCTCGGGCGCGACCACGACCTGGGTCGAGATGTCCCGGAACTGGTCGACGCTGTTGCCCTTGATGTGCTGGAACTGCACCTGCAGCACGCGCGACTGCGCCCATTCTCCGCCCTTGCCGAACTTCACCTCGCCGACCACGGTCGTGAACGTGTTGTTGCGGACGTAATCGGCGAGCTTGTCGTCGTCGAGGCTCTTGGTCGCCTCGACCGCCTGGCCGAGCACCTGGAGATAGGCGTAGCCCCACGGCGCCATGTAATAGCCCAGCGGATCGACGCCCTCGCCGGGCGCGCGCGCCTGATATTTCTTCATCAGATCGAGCACGCCGGGAAATTCCATGCTCTTGACCGGCAGCCAGAAATCGTAGTTGACGATGCCGTTGAGCAGCGGGCCGAGCTGGGTCTTGAACACGGTCGCCTGCAGCCCGACCATGCCGCCGCCGATCATTTTCGCCTTGAAGCCGATCTCGTTGATCGCCCGCACCATGCCGACCGAGTCGAGCGGATAGGAGCAGATGACGGCGAGATCGGGATTGGTCGCCTGCATCGCGCGCACGATCGGGCCGAAATCGGTCGTCGCCGGCGGATAGTTGCGGTCGTACACGATTTTCAGCCCGGCCGCCTTGGCGTTCTCGTGCGCGCCGTCGGAGGCGTTGCGCGAGAACTCGGCATCGGCCCCGACGATCGCCACGGTCTGCGGCTTGGGATTCTGGGCCATCGCCAAATCGAAGAAGCCCTTGGTGAAGGCTGGCTTCGGGTCCGGCCCGGACGGGATCATGACGAAATATTTCGGGTAGTCGAACTCCTTGTTCACGGCGAGACCCAGCATGCCGATGAACAGCCGGTTCTTCTGCATCACCACCGGCATCGCCGGCGCCAGCATATTGGTGGCATAGCCCCCGACGATGAGGTCGACCTTGTCGACGTCGAGCAGCTTGGTGTAGATCGCCGGCACTTCCGAGGGGCTGCTCTTGTCGTCGTAATAGACGAGCTGGACCGGACGCCCGAGCAGCCCGCCCTTGGCGTTGATGTCCTCTTCCCAGATCTTCATGGCGAGCAGCGCGGACTTGCCGTTGGGCGCGAGCGGGCCCGTCTGCGCCATGCCGAAACCGATGCGCAGCGGCTCGGCGGCCTTGCCCGGCAAGGCGCCGAGCGCGAGCGCAAAAGCGGCGAGCGCCGCCGCGCCGATGAAGGCGAGGGTGCGTTCTCGCAGGTGCTTCAGCATGGTCTTTCCTCCCGAGGTCTCGATTGTTTTGAGCCGCCTTTATGCCCCAAAGCCCGGGCCGTCGCCAGGGCCGGGAATTGCCTCCGTGTCTCCTCCACCGTCATCCCGGCCAAGCGACCCCTGACTTGATCCGGGGAGCGCGAGCCGGGATCCATGACCAAAGGACTACATAAAGGACCGCGTTCATGGGTTCCCGCCGGAATGACCGCGTTGGGAGTTCAAGCCGAAACATCCACCCCCTCGACGATGACGTTCTCGACCTCGCCGGCGCCGTGGCGGCGGAACGCCGCGGCCTCATCGTATTCGGGTGAGGTGAAGCAGGCGACCGCCTGCTCGAACGTCGGAAACTCGATGACGATGAAGCGATGGAATTTCTCCGGCCCCTCCATGATGCGGAACTTGCCGCCGCGCGCGAGCATCTTGCCGCCGTGGCGGGCAATGATATCCGGCACGAGGTCGGTGTATCTCTTGTACTCGACGGGATCGACGACCCTCGACCGGGCGACCCAATAGGCGGGCATCGGAACCTCCTTTGCGCTTGCCGGGCGGCTGCCGATACATTGCTCCCCATGGAGGATTGCCATGCCGACCTTGATCGACATCTCGGTGCCGCTGGAGAACGACGTCGCCGCCGATCCTCCCGGCTTCGGCCCGCAAATCAAGTACCGCAACCACCGCGAGACGGCGCCGGAGGTGGTGCGGCTGTTCCCCGGGCTGCGCGTCGAGGACCTGCCCGACGGCGAAGGCTGGGCGATCGAGAACGTCGCGCTTTCCACCCACAACGGCACGCATCTCGACGCGCCCTATCATTTTCATTCCACCATGAACCGCGGCCAGCGCTCGATCACCATCGACGAGGTGCCGCTGGAATGGTGCTTGCAGCCCGGCGTCAAGCTCGATTTCCGCAACTTCCCCGACGGCTATGTGGCGACCGCGCGCGACGTCGAGACCGAGCTCGAGCGCATCGGCCACGAGCTCGAGCCGCTGGAGATCGTGCTGGTGAACACCGCCGCCGGCACGGCCTATGGCGAGCCGCATTACGTCGCGACCGGCTGCGGCATGGGGCGGGAGGCCACGCTTTATCTCTTGAAGCGCGGCGTGCGGGTGACGGGCACCGACGGCTGGAGCTGGGATGCCCCGTTCGTGCACACCGCCAAGAAATTCGCCGAGACCCGCGCTCCGAGCCTGATCTGGGAAGGCCACAAGGCCGGCCGCGAGATCGGCTATTGCCATCTCGAGAAGCTGCACAATCTGGAACGGCTGCCGGCGACCGGCTTCAAGGTGAGCTGCTTTCCCGTCAAGGTGCGGGCCGGGTCGGCCGGCTGGACCCGCGCGGTTGCTATTCTCGATTAGCGTTGCGATATCGGCGCCAATGAATGGCAGGTGCGAGGCTGACGCATGGCTCCCATATCGGGCTGCGATGTGCGAACCCCAGTTGCGCCCGGAATTGACGGCGCCTATTTGGGATGGATCAATGGGATTGCTCTCATGCCTTCCGGCATGTAGTTTGCGCGCCGACGCAAAACGCTTGGGGTATGTCCGTGAAAATCACTGCCATTGCTGGTGTGATGCTTCTCGCGTCATCCTCCGCGTGGGCGCAAGATGTGCAACGGATCGAGATTGTCGAACACGGCATCTATACTGCCGATAAAAGCTCCTGCAACCGCGATGCTCAGGGGATCGAGCGGTGTGAGCGCAGCAATATTCGCCATGCTGCGACTACCTGGAACGTACCCGCGCAGCTTGGTGTTGAATTTGGTTTGCGCTATCGGGTAGTCGGTGCACCGAAGGGTTCCAAGATTTCCGTGAAGCGCAACTGGCTTATTCCTGAACCTGGATTTCGAGCTCCGAACGCCAGTCAGCCTATCCGCCGCCTCGAAAGGTCAGACGATGCCGTGATCGGTGAGGCTACGCTCGTAACTTATGGATTTGACGATCCTTGGGAATTAGTTCCTGGCCCGTGGGTCATCGAGTTTTGGTACGGCAATCGCAAGGTGGGCGAGCAGCGTTTTACGATTGGCAAGCCCTAGGGCAAAACCTCAACATTGAACAGGAAGGACATGTATTTGCCCGCCATCCCGTTGATGCGCCCGGCAATCGGATTTTCTTTTGGCATCCCGTAGGCAATGGACACCTGAGTCTGCGGGAGGTGGAGCGATATACGACGGCGGCAGACCAGGAACGGCTGGCACGGGCGGCAATGGCGAGACTCAGCGGACCGTGAGAACAAAAGCCGCACTCCCACTTACAAACCCACTTACAAACCGCCCGTTATGGGGCAAAATGCCCTGAGTTTTCAATGTCAAAAATCCAACCGAACAGTGTGTCATGAACGTTCAGGATCCCGCGACCAATTGGGCTTTGCAAAAGTTCGGCGTCGGCCAGCCGGTGCCGCGCACCGAGGATCCCAAACTGGTGCGCGGCCAAGGCAGCTACACCGACGACGTGCGGCTGCCGGGGCAGGCCTACGCGGCGATCGTGCGCAGCCGCCATGCGCACGGCGTGATCCGGAAGATCGACGTCACGGCGGCGCGCGCCATGCCCGGCGTGCTCGGCGCGTTCACCGGGCAGGATCTCGCGTCCGCCGGCTACGGCACGCTCAAATGCATCGTGGCGTTCAAGAATCGCGACGGCTCGGAGATGCGCAAGCCGCCGCGCCCGGCACTGGCGAGCGACAAGGTGCGCTTCGTCGGCGATCCGGTCGCGTTCGTGGTCGCCGAGACCGCAGCCCAGGCGCGGGAAGCTGCCGAGGCGGTCGCGGTCGAGATCGAGCCGCTGCCCGCGGTGACGCGGGCGAGCGAGGCGGCAAAACCCGGCGCCCCGGTGCTCTACCAGGAAGCCCCGGACAACGTCGCGCTCGATTATCACTATGGCGACGCGGCGAAGGTCGCGGAGGCTTTCGCGCGCGCCGCCCACGTCGTTGATCTCGCGTTCGTCAACAATCGCGTGGTCGTCAACGCGATGGAGCCGCGCGCGGCGGTCGCGGCTTATGACGCCGCGTCCGGGAACTTCACCCTGCACGTCGGGTGCCAGGGCGCGTTCGGCATGCGCGGCCAGCTTGCCGGAATCCTCAACGTGCCGCCGGAAAAGATCCGGGTGCTGACCGGCAACGTCGGCGGCTCGTTCGGCATGAAGGCGGCGGCCTATCCGGAATACGTCTGCGTGCTGCATGCCGCGCGCGTGCTCGGCCGGCCGGTGAAATGGACCGCCGACCGGTTTGAGAGCTTCGTGTCCGATCACCACGGCCGCGATCACGAGTTCCGCGGGGAGCTCGCGCTCGACGACAAGGGCCGCTTCCTGGCGCTGCGTTTTTCCGGCTACGGCAACATGGGCGCCTATCTCGGCACGGTCGCCCCGCTGATGTCGACGCTAAACCTGGTCAAGAATTCCGTGAGCGTCTATCGCGTGCCGCTGCTCGAAGTCTCGACCCAATGCATGTTCACCAATACGACGCTGGTCAGCGCCTACCGCGGCGCCGGCCGGCCGGAGGCCAATTACTACATGGAACGGCTGATCGATCTCGCCGCAGCCGAGACGGGCATCGACCGCATCGCGATCCGCCGCCGCAATCACGTCAGGGCGAGCGAGATTCCCTATGCGGCGGCATCCGGCATGACCTACGACAGCGGCGATTTCACCGCGGTGCTCGACGATGCGGTCGCGCTCGCCGATTGGAAGGGCTTCGCCCGGCGCAAGCGCGAGAGCCGCAAGCGCGGCAAGCTGCGCGGGCGCGGCATCGGCAGCTATCTCGAGGTCACCGCGCCGCCCAACAAGGAGATGGGCGGCATCCGCTTCGAGCCGGACGGCACGGTGACGCTGATCACCGGCACGCTTGATTACGGCCAGGGCCACGCCGCGCCGTTCGCGCAGGTGCTGAGCGAACGGCTCGGCATCCCGTTCGACCGCATCCGGCTGATCCAGGGCGACAGCGACGAGCTGGTGTTCGGCGGCGGCACCGGCGGATCGCGATCGATCACCGCGACCGGCACCGCGATCGTCGAGGCGTCGGACGCGGTGATCGAGCGCGGCAGGAAGATCGCGAGCTTCGTGCTGGAGGCGGCCGAAACCGACATCGAATTTGCAGCCGGCCGCTTCGTCATCGCCGGCACCGACCGGTCCATCGGCATCCTGGAGCTCGCGCAACAGATCCGCGGCGGCTTGAAACTGCCGGCGGAGCTTCCGCAATCGCTCGACGTCAAACGGACGACCCAGGATGTGATCCCCTCGACGTTTCCCAACGGCTGCCACGTGGCCGAGGTCGAGATCGACCCGGAAACCGGCACGATCGAAGTCGTCAAATATGCCGCAGTCAACGATTTCGGCACCATCATCAACCCGATGCTGGTCGAGGGCCAGATGCACGGCGGCATCGTCCAGGGCATCGGCCAGGCGCTGAGCGAGCAGACCGTCTACGACGCCGAAGGCCAGCTGTTGAGCGGATCCTACATGGATTACGCGCTGCCCCGGGCATCCGACGTGCCGTTCTTCACCACCGCGAGCCATCCGGTGCCGGCGAAATCCAACCCGCTCGGGACCAAGGGCTGCGGCGAGGCCGGCTGCGCCGGCGCGCTCACCTCGGTGATGAACGCGGTCGCCGACGCGCTATCGGAATACGGGATCAAGCACGTCGACATGCCGCTCACATCAAATCGGGTGTGGCAGGCGATCGCGCAGGCGAAGGGGAAGCAAGGGGGAGAGGCGTAGCGCGGTTTCCTCTCTCGCCTTTCACCGCCCGGTCTTCCAGGGCTGACGCGAGGCGTGGCGAATGTGGAGGAGCCAGGCTTCGCCGCGTTCGATGGTCCAGTAGATCAGGTACGGGTACCGCCCGACCGGAAGCACCCGCACGCGCTGCGCTGCCAATCGGCCGCTCTCAGGAAACTGCCCTATGAGCCTCAGAGTGCTTTGCAATACCCGCTTGACGTTGAGCGCGCCCAGCGGATTCCGCTCGTCCAGATATTCAAGAATGCTTTGCAGATCCCTACGCGCTCTGGGCGTGTAGCGGACCCTCATAGGCCGTGGCGCTTCCAGAGGGCCTCGATTTCCTCGTCCGGGACGAACTCGCCCCGCTCCGCCTGGTCGAGGCCTTCCCGAATGGCGGCGCGCGTCTCGTCATCCAACTCCGCGATTCGGCCAATTCCAGCATCGGCCATGGAGAGCAGGACCGCAGCAATCACGTCCTGCTCTTCCGCCGGCAGCTCCCGCGCCCTTGCGATTGCTCGTTCGAGCAGCTTGGTCATGGTCATTAGCGTATCATGTTCACTGCCGCGTAGCGAAACCCCTCAAGTCGGCCCGCGGCTGCGCAAGCGTTATCCGCCCTTCTCGGTCAGGACCGCCACAAATGGTCGAGCCGGTGCCCGGCGCGGACGGCCTTGGCGGTCAGGTAGCGGCGATTCTCGGCGTTGACCGGCGCATGCAGCGGCATGCACCCGCACACTTCGATGCCCGCGCCGGCAAGGCCGTCCAATTTGGCCGGATTGTTGGTCAGCAGCACGACGCGGCGGCAGCCGAGCAATTGCAGCATCCGGGCGGCGATCCCATAGTCGCGCTCGTCGTCCTCGAACCCGAGCGTCACGTTGGCGTCGACCGTGTCGAGGCCGCAATCCTGCAGCCGATAGGCCCGCATCTTGTTGGCGAGCCCGAGCCCGCGGCCCTCCTGCTCGAGATAGAGGATGATGCCGCCCGCGCCTTTGACACGGGCAATCGCGAGCTTGAGCTGATCGCCGCAATCGCAGCGCCTGGATCCGAATACGTCGCCGGTCAGGCAGGCCGAGTGCAGCCGGACCAATACCGGCTGCGCGAGATCGGGCTTCCCGATGACGATCGCGGCCGGGCTGCCGCCGATGCCGTCCCGGAATACGACGAATTGCGCCTGCTCGGCGCCTTCGAGCGGCACGCGGGAGGTCGCGGCGATCCGCAGGGATTCGACCAGCTGCTGCCGGAATCGCGCAACTGCGTCGGCCTCGACCCGCAGCAGCGCGCATGCATCCGGCAATTCGCGGTTGCGATCGGCCTCGGCGATCAGCAAGGCCGGCAGGCGCTGCGCGAGCTTGGCAAGCTCGATCGCCGCGATGGCGCCGGTTCCGGCGGGGACCGGCGCGACCGCATGCCGCGCGGACGCATCGGCGGCAAGCGAATGGATCGCATCGAGTCCTTCGCTGCCGTCCAGCGTCAACGCGATCGGTCGTTCGGCGTCGATGCCGAGCGCGCGAGCCCGCCTGGCCGTGACCGCGAGCCGCAGCGGCGCGTGCGAAACGCCGAAGGCTTCCGTGAAGGCTCGCAGCCTGCGTGCATCCAGCGCATCGACCGGCACCGCGACCACGCGGCTCTCGGCGGCGAACAGCACGGGCCTACCGGCCCGGAACTCGGCAAGACCCCGTTCGACTGCAATTTCTGCCGGCGCGTCGAACAAACCGGAAACCAAGTCGGTCATCTGCCAAGCTTTCTTCTGCGCGTTACTCAGACACGAACCCTTGCAATAACTCCAATATTCCCCTTTTTGATCCATACATTCGACGGCGGCCACGCATGAAAGGATGAAAGCGATTTCCAAACAAGTGCAGAATTCGAAGAGCGGGTCCAAGCCGCGGGACCGCGACTGGGATGAAATCCCGGCCACGTTTCGGTCGGCCGGGCTTTTGCCGCCGCATTGGGAGGCGCTGTTCGGCCCGCTGCGAAGCGGAAGCGTCGATGACCTCCTGGTCATCGCGCAAACCGGCCAATCGCTCGACGGGCGCATCGCGACGCCGGCCGGCCATTCGCATTACATCAACAGCGCCGCGGGCCGCGCGCATCTGCATCGGCTGCGGGCGCTCGTCGACGCGGTCGTGGTCGGGGTCGCAACCGTTGTTACCGACGATCCGCAGCTCACGGTGCGTCTCGTGCATGGACCGTGCCCGGCACGCGTCGTGCTCGATCCGAACGGGCGGGCGGCCGCGGATGCGCGGGTGTTCGCGGCCAACGACGCGCGGCGCCTGGTCGTCACGGCCGCGAGAAGCCGGCCGCCGCTGCCGACGGGCATCGAAATCGTGAATCTGCCGCTGACCGAGGGACGGTTCGCTCCCGCCGCGATCCTCGGCGCGTTGGCCGAGCGCGGGTTCCGCCGCATCCTGGTCGAAGGCGGCCCGGCGACGATCTCCGGCTTTCTCGCCGCCTCCTGTCTCGATCGCCTGCATGTGCTGGTGGCGCCGATCATCCTCGGCGCCGGCCCCGCCGGCTTGGCGCTGCCGCCGATCACGCGGATCGACGAGGCGCTGCGGCCGAGTGTCCGCATTCATCGCATCGCCGAGGAAGTGCTGTTCGATTGCGATTTTTCCGCGCGCAGAGTTCCGGTGTTTCGCGCGAAGGCGCCCGCACGCGAGGCGTGACTCCCTCTCCCCGCCGGGGAGAGGGTTGGGGTGAGGGGGCGCAAGTTTTCCGTCGGTTGTCGTCACCCCCTCACCCGGCTCGCTACGCGAGCCGACCCCGGATCATGTCCGGGGCAGGCTCTCTCCCCATCGGGGAGAGGTGAAGCGCGCCTGGCTCCCGGCGATACAAACAATTGCATGTCGTCAGCGCTGCCGATTTCCGTGCGGCAACGCGAGAAAATCCACGTGGCCGAGGCACAGCCCCAACCGGCTCGCCGCGACGAGATCGCGGCGCCGGGTCAGCCAGGCGACGACCTCGCCGAGCGCGAGCGCGCCCTCCTCCGACGCGGCGCCGGCCCAGACGTCGAGCACCGCCGCCTGCATTTCGCCATCGGCCGGCTCGAGGCGCCAGTCGGAACGGCCGGCGATGATTCGATAGCCGGCACGCTCGAACCGAGCCATGGCGGCGCTGGCCGCGCCGGGACCGAGCGCGGGTCCAAATCCCTTGTCGCGACGCTGGTGCCGATAGACCGCGGCAATCACCGCGTCATCGAGCGGATCGGAGGGCTCGATCGCGATGTCGTCATCATGGGTCAGGGCGATGTAGGCCGGCAGGCGCCGCGCCGCGGTTTCGACGACGAAGCGGTCCAGCCATGCATCGGAAACGAGGTCGAACAGCGCCGATGCGGTAACGAGATCGACGGGCCCGTCGAGCGTCGCTTCGAGATCCCGGACCAGATCGACCGCTTCCGTGCTGATCGTCACTCCACCAGGCGGCTCGAGACGGGCGGCCCGCTCCAGCAGTCCGAGATCATTGTCGATGCAATGCCAGTGCTGCCGGACCGGCAAGCGCGGGGCGATCGCGCGCAGCGTCGAGCCGGTGCCGCAGCCGAGATCGACGATGCGAATCGAGCTCAGGCCCGCGACCGCGGCGGCCAGAGCATCGAGGACCGCCGGGTTTCTCGCGCGCGCGTCGTACGGTTCGCGTGCCGCAAGCCAGCCGGCCGAGAACGGCTTCATGGCACTTCCTCGATCGCCCGCGCGAAAACCGCCGCCGAAGCCGCCCAGGTCGGCAGCAGGTTTGCGGCCGCTCGCGCGTTACCGGCACGCCGCGCGCGCTCGCCCGCATCCGAGATCAGCAGCCGCAACGCCGCCGCAAGTGCCGCGACGTCGTCGGGCGGGACCAGGAGCCCGGCTCCGGCCGCAACCGTCTCCGGGATTGCGCCGGCCGTCGTCCCGATCACCGGCACGCCATGAGCGATCGCCTGCGCAAACGCCATGCCGTAGCCCTCATAGCGCGAGGCGAGCACGAACACATCGGCGCCGGAATAGAGTTCCGCGAGCCGCTCCGCCGAGACCGCGCCTTCGATCGCGACGCGTGCCGTGAGGCCGTGCCGGAGGATGTCGGTGTCGAGCCGTGCCGACGCTTGCGCGTCGCGGCGGCGGTCGCCGGCGATGGTGAGCCGCCACGGCAGGTCACCGAGCGTGGCGAGCGCCGCGACGAGCAGATCGTAGCCCTTGCGCGGCACGATGATGCCGACCGAAAGCAGCGCAACGACGTCGCCGCCGCCGCCGCGCGCGCAGGAAACGCGGTCGCTGCCGGGCGGCGCAACGCTCAGCGCGTCGGGCGAGACGCCGTAGTCCGCGATGAGCACGTGGGCGATCGTCGCGCTGGTGACGATGACAGCCCGCATGCCCGCCAGAGCCGCGCGCTCGCTCGCGCGGAAGCGTTCGGCTTCCTCGGGTGCGAGCCCGGTTTCCAGCGCCAGGGGATGGTGCACCAGCCCGATGAGCGGATTGCGGCCGCCTAGCGCGGCGACTTCCGGCAACACGCCCAGCGCCAGCCCGTCGACCACGATAGCCACGCCGGGCGGGATTTTGGCGAGCTTCGCCAGGACGGCGCCGCGGGTTCCCGCGCTCGGCCGCGGAAACCCGTCGCCGAGATCGATCACATCGACGCCGAACCCGAGCCGGCGCAGCTCGCCGATGATCCGCCGGTCGTAGGCATAGCCGCCCGTCGGCGTCGCGAGATCGCCCGGAACCGCGAAGGCAATCCGGCGGATCACCGCAGGCTCGCCTCATAGGAGGCGCGAGCCAAGGGCGATTCCGCGACGGTGACGCGGATCGCCGCGATTTCATCGGGCGCGCGCCCGAGCTCGCCGCCGCGCACCGCCTCGGCGAGCCGGTCTAACAAATATTTTGCCAAGAACTCCGTCGTCGTGTTCACATCCTTGAACTGCGGCAAGTCGTCGAGATTGCGGTAGTTCAAGGGTTCGAGCACGGACCGCAGCACCTGCTGTGCGCGCCCGATGTCGACCACGATCGCGTTGGTATCGAGCTGTTCCGCCAGGAAGCAGGCGCTGACCGCGAATGTGGCGCCATGCAGCCGCTGCGCCGGCCCGAACACCGCGCCGCGGAACGAATGCGCCACCATGACGTGGTCGGAGACTTCGACGCCAAACATCTATAGATCCTCCGCGCGCGATCCGAACCAGGTTCAACGATAATCGATCGGCTGGCACAACACGCCGCTGTCCGGCGCAAAAATCGCGGGCAGTTGCGCGGGCAGATCGCCGAACGCGATCGCGGGTGCAAGCAGCGCCTCGAGCGCCGGGTCGGCGAGCAGTCTCAGCGCGGCCGCGAGCCGGCGCTGCGGGGTCCAACGCGCGCGATGCGAAGGCGCGACCCGTCCGACTTGGCTCGACACCAGCCGCAGCCGGCGGCTGTGGAAAGCCTCGCCCAGCGGAATCGCCACCCCGCCGGTTCCGTACCAGCTGAGCTCGATCACAGCCGCCTCCTCGCCCGCGAGGGCGAGCGCGGTCGCGAGCCCGGCGGCGGTGCCGCTCGCATGAAACACCAGATCGCAGTCGGCCGGCGCCGCGTCCGGCGGCGCAAACTCGACCCCGAGCCGCTGCGCAAGCTCGGCGCGCGATCCTTCGATATCGACCAGGATCACCTGGGCGCCCGCGAGCTTCCCGCACAGGAACGCAATGAGCGAGCCGACGACACCCGCGCCGACAACCGCAATGCGATCGGCGGGTCCCGGCGCTGCGTCCCAGACGGCATTGAGCGCGGTTTCCATATTGGCGGCGAGCACGGCGCGCCGCGGCGGCACGCCATCGGGCACCGGCGACGCCGCCTCGGCCGGGATGGTGAAAACGCTCTGATGCGGATGCAGCGCGAATACGACGCGGTCGCGAAGCTGGCTCGGACCGGCTTCGACGCGGCCGACGACGGCGTAACCGTATTTGACTGGGAACGGGAACGCGCCGCCCATGAACGGTGCGCGCATGCGCTCGAACTCGCTCTCCGGGACCCGCCCGGCAAACACCAGGCGCTCGGTGCCGCGGCTGAGCGCGCCGTGGAGCGCCCGCACCCGCACGTCGTGCGGGCCCGGCTCGATCGCGGGCTCGTTGCGAATTTCGCCGCGTCCCGGGCCGACGTACCATAGCGCCGCGGCGGCCCGCCCCCGATTGCTCGCCACTTTCCATCCCGTGATTGGACTTGCAGACTGCCGGCCCGCTATATCCTGCCCGGGCGAAAAACGCGATCCGGGAGAGCGCGGGCTTCCGCTGGGCGGCGTTGGCGGGCCCGGCGGGAGCGCACCATTCCGCGGCGGCATGAGTTGAGCGGATCAACGGGGGCGCGGGGTCTGCGATGAGTCGGCCGCTATCGGCGAAAGCTTCGGAAGACGCGGTCGCCTCGCCAGGTCTGCCGGCTGCCGCGGTGCCAACGCGTGACCTGCGACTCGATCTGTTCCGGGGGCTCGCCCTGTGGTTGATTTTTCTCGATCACATTCCCTCGAACGCCGTGAGCTGGATCACCCTCCGCAACTACGGCTTCAGCGATGCTGCCGAGATGTTCGTGTTCATTTCGGGCTACACCGCGGCCTTGGTCTACGGGCGGGCGATGCGCGAGCGCGGCTTCTTCATCGCAACGGCGCGGATCCTGCGCCGCGCCTGGCAGATCTACGCCGCGCATATCTTCCTGTTCATCATTTACACGGCGGAGATCGCCTATGTCGCCACGAGCTTCGACAACCCGCTTTACGCCGAGGAGACGCGCATTCTCGAGTTTCTCGAGCGGCCGGCTATCGCGCTCGTCCAGGCGCTACTGCTCAAATACAGGCCCGCCGCCATGGACGTGCTGCCGCTCTACATCGTGCTGTTGGTAGGCTTTCCGCCGCTGCTCTGGCTGCTGCGGCGGAAACCACTTGCCGCGCTTGCGGTATCGGTGACGCTCTATGCGCTGCGCTGGGAGTTCGACTGGTACCTACCCACCTACCCGAACGGGCAGTGGGGGTTCAACCCATTTGCCTGGCAGCTGCTGTTCGTATTCGGGGCGTGGTGCGCGCTCGGCGCCGGTAAACGCGCGGCACGGCTCGTTCGCTCGCCGCTGCTCCAGGCACTCGCGGCCGCGTATCTGATCTTCTCGTTTGCAATCGTGTTGACGTGGTACTTCCCCGACTACGCTCGTTACGTGCCGAGCTGGCTTAGCCACCTCCTGTACCCGATCGACAAAATCAATCTCGACGTGCTGCGGTTCGCGCATTTCCTCGCGCTGGTCGTGTTGACCGTGCGCTTCGTCCCGCAGGACTGGCCGCCGTTGCACTCGAGGCTGATGCGACCCCTCGTCCTGTGCGGCCAGCATTCCCTGGAGATCTTCTGCCTCGGCATAGTGCTGGCGTTCACCGGGCACTTGTTTCTGGTCGAAGTCTCCGACCGGCTGTCCACTCAGGTTCTGGTCAGCACGTTGGGCATTGCCGCGATGACTGCGATGGCCGGACTCATCTCGTGGTATAAGCGTGTCGGGCCCAAGCAGCCGGACGCCGACCTCGCAGGAGGAGCAGCGTGAAGACGGTATCGGCAGCTACACCGTCCTCAAAGGCGCTGGGCCGCTAGATTCCGCACCGAGTGCTCGCGATTGCCGATGAGGTAACGGAATCAGGCGGCGTGTAGCGATTTCTCCATCGCACGAAGTCCGCTGAGGGAACGCACAATTGCGCTAGCGCCCTACTCATTGCGCCGCAAATCCAGCCGGTTCCTACCGCACGCGAAATCCCAAGGGGACCAATTGAACGTCCTGATTGTGCCCGTGATTGGACACGAGCGCTGCCCGCCCGCTATATCCTCCCCCGGGCGAAAAACGCATCCGGGAACCGGGCAATGCTCGAACTGACCAGCTCCGCGGCGGTCGGGGCCGCCGATCCCGGCATCACAGCGCGCCGGGCCGTGGTCGCGGCGCTCAATGCGCTCACCATGGCCGCCCTGTTGTGGCTCGCCGCCGCGGCGCTCGCGCCCGGCGGATACGGTGTTCTCGATTGCGCGCTGCTCGCGTTGTTCGCGATCATTCTGCCGTGGACGGTCGTCGGCTTCTGGAACGCGGTGATCGGCCTCGTCATCATGCGGCTCGTCCGCGACCCCGTCGCCCTGGTATTCCCGGCCGCGGCGCGCGTGCGCGGGGATGAAGCGATCACCGCCTCGACCGCAATCCTGGTCTGCATCCGCAACGAGATGCCGGACCGGGTGGTGCGCAACCTCGGGCCGATGCTGGGCGGTCTCGTCGAGGCGCAAGTCGCCGGCCGCTTTCACGTCTACGTGCTCAGCGACACCAGCGATTCGGCGATCGCGGCCGCGGAGGAGAAAAACTTCGGCGCGCTCGCGCAAAAATGGCAGAGCGAGATCGGGCTCACCTACCGCAGGCGGGCACGGAACACCGGATTCAAGGCGGGAAACATCCGGGATTTCTGCAATCGCTGGGGCGAACGTCACGACTTCGCCGTCACGCTCGACGCCGACAGTTTCATGACGGCGCAAGGCATCCTGCAGCTCGTGCGCATCATGCAGGCGGATCCTACGCTCGGCATCCTGCAGAGCTTGGTGATCGGCATGCCCTCGACCAGCGCTTTCGCCCGCATCTTCCAGTTCGGCATGCGGCTCGGCATGCGCTCCTACACCATCGGCAGCGCATGGTGGCAGGGCGACTGCGGGCCGTACTGGGGCCACAACGCCATCCTGCGGCTTGCGCCGTTCATGGCGCATTGCGCGCTTCCGGTGCTGCCGGCGCGAAGCGCGCTCGGCGGCCACGTGCTAAGCCACGACCAGATCGAGGCGGTGCTGATGCGCCGCGCCGGCTATCAAGTCCGCGTGCTCCCCGACGAGACGCTCGGTTGGGAGGAAAATCCGCCCACCCTGATCGAGTTCATCCGCCGCGACCTGCGATGGTGCCAGGGCAACATGCAATACTGGCGCTTTCTGTTGCTGCCCGGACTCGCGCCGGTCAGCCGGTTTCAGCTGGCAATCGCGCTGCTGATGTTTCTCGGCTCGCCGGCCTGGATTCTGTTGCTGCTGCTCGGCACCGCGATGGTGGCGCTCGCGGGCGATCCCGCCGCCGTGCTGCGCGCCGACTTCGGGTGGATGTTGTTGCTCAGTCTGCTGGCGATGTGGTTTGCGCCGAAGATCGCCACCGCGATCGACGTCTTGACGCGGCCCGCGCTGCGGCGGGCATTCGGCGGGACGGCGCGTTTCGCCGCCGGATTGCTGATCGAAACCGCTTTCTTCCTGTTGCTCTCGCCGATCCTATGGTTCTGCCACAGTTTGTTCCTGACTGGGCTCGTCTTCGGCCGCGCCGCCGGCTGGACCGGGCAGACGCGCGAGGACCACTCGGTCCCGCTCGGCCTCGCGGCGCGGAATTTATGGCCCGCCACCGCGACCGGGCTTGCGACGCTCGGCGTCCTGGCGGCGACGGTCCCGGCCGCAATTCCCTATGCGTGCTTGATCGCCGCGGGACTTGCGCTGGCAATTCCGTTCGCGGTGATCACGGCTTCGCCCGCGTTCGGGCGCGCGCTGGCCCGCCTCGAGCTGGTACGGCTGCCGGAAGAGACCGACCCGCCGCCCGCGCTGCGCGCGCTCGCGTTGCCGGCGCTCGATCCGGTCGAGATTCCGGCTCGACCCGGCACCGCAATCCTTGGAATGCGGGCGGCGCGCGGCGTTCTGCGCTCGTTACGCCTCTACTACGGCGGCCGCCGGCGCCACGTCGCGATGGATCGCCTCTATGCAGGATTCATCGGGCCCGGCGATCTCGTGTTCGACATCGGCGCGCACGTCGGCGACCGCATCGCCGCCTTCCGGCGGCTCGGCGCCCGCGTCGTCGCGGCCGAGCCCCAGCCGCTGCTCGTGAAAACCCTGAAGCTGCTCTACGGCCGCGATCGAAAGGTGGCAATCGAGCCGATCGCGGTCGGCCGCGATCAAGGCGAGCTGGTGCTGAAACTCAATCTCGACAATCCGACGGTGAGCAGCGCATCCGACGCGTTCATCCGCGCCGCGCGGGACGCGCCGGGTTGGCAGGGCGAGCAATGGGTCGACCGCACCACGGTGCCGATGATCACGCTCGACGCGCTGATCGCGCGTCACGGCGTGCCGGCCTTCGTCAAGATCGACGTCGAGGGCTACGAGGCGGAGGCGCTCGCCGGCCTCTCGCGACCGGTCGCCGCGCTCTCGTTCGAATTCACCACGATCCAGCGCGAGATCGCGCTTGTGTGCCTGGAACACTGCGGCGCGCTCGGCTATGCGAAGTTCAATGCCGCGATCGGCGAGGAGCAGATCTTTGCGTTCGCAGATTGGCGTTCCCGGGAGGAGATTGCCGCCTGGATCCGCGCGCTGCCGTTGGCGGCGAATTCCGGAGACATTTATGCCGCGATGGCTTGAGCGTGCGCTCCAGTCGGCGCCCGATCGGACTTGGCTCCGAGCAAGCGGCAATCTCCTCCCTCCCCTTGAGAAGGGGAGGGATGGGGTGGGGATCGCGACCCCCTGCCGACGCGGAGCCTGGCCCGGACTTGATCCGGGCCGGTCGACCGCCGGAACTCGGGTTTACCCGAGTTCCGCAGATTCAAATCGCAAGTCGGAAACATCCGACTTGCGGTGGTCAAGCCCGAGGGCAGGCTCTCCCCCTTTCAGGGGGAGGTGCACCGAGCAAGCCGCTAGGCATGTTGGATCGCTCGTTCTCAAAAGCGCGAAGGTTTCTGGAGCGAGCTGGCAGGTCTACGTAAAAGCTATGGCAACCGCGGCGGGGTTGCTCATCGGTTGCGCAGCGGCAAATGCCGCGGACGAGCTTGCGGTCGATGTGGTCAACGCCAGCGAGCCGACGCTCTGCGCCGAGCACGACAACGTCACGCTGGAGCTCGCCTCGGGAAAGGTTCGCCGCTTCGCCATCGAAGCCGCGCATCCGGCCTATGTCGGCGTGCTCGTCGCCGATCGCGCGGTGCCGGATTTTTCCCATTGCGATTTTCCCGCCGATCCCGGTGTCGGCCGCAAGCCGGAGCGGGTCACGCTCTACGAAAGCGAGGAATGGCAGCTGGTCGGCCACCGGCTGGCGGCGTTTTGGCGGCCCGGCGCGGTGCCGGTTCGGGTCGGCGATCGGGTCGAGACCGGGCTTCACTTGCTCCAGCTCTGGCACCGGTTCGAGCAGCGCGCCGAGGAGGTCCTTGTGCTCTATCCGCCCGACGGCTATTGGCGCGCGCGACCGCTGCCGCCCGCGCATCTCTCCTGGAGCGCCTATGGCTCCTCGTTCCTGGTGGGGTCGATCGAGACCGCGGGGCGGCCGTTCGTCGATCTCACCGGCGTCGCGTTCGATCCGGTCGCGCTGCGCTTCGAGCTAAAATTCGCGCGCGGCGGCGCCGCCAATCTCAGGTTAGCGAAGCTCGACCGCGAGCGAATCGCGCTCGACGTCGCGCTCGACCCCGTCCTTGGCGGGCCGTTCGCGGCGCTGCGGTCGATGTTCGTGACGGAGACCAATGCCGACGTCGCCCGGATTGCCTGGCGCGAGCCGGGCGGCAAGGCTTGGCGCGAACAATCGATCGATCGCTTCGAACGCGCGAGCGCGGTCGAGATTTGGACCGGCCGCGCCATCCCCTCGCGCCACAATTCGAGCGCGCCCGACCTGCGGTTCTCGGATTTCAGCGCGACGCCGCGCTGAACAAGCGCCGCTTCGCGGGGCGGCATTTCGAAATTCTTGGCAAGTCGGTTATGCCCGCAAATCACGCCGGGCGCTGATCTTCGGAAAAGTCTCTCGAAATGCGCGCTACTAGAAAGCGAATTTAATCCATATTATGATCATCCGCCCGAAAGCCAATGAGGAACCCGGGTGAAAGAACGCACGCTGCTCACGCGTCGAGCGGTAACTGCCGGCTCCATCGCCAGCCTATTGGCAATCACGGGAACACCCCGCGCGGAAGCGAAAGCGCGGTTTGCCGCTGCTGCGGCCGGCAAGGTCGGCGCGGATCTCGTGATTTTGGACCCGAACAGCCCGCAATTTGCCGGGCTAACGCAGGGGTTCAATCGACGTTGGAGTGCACCCAATTGCTCCAGGATCTTGGTTCCCCTGACCGAAGCCGGCGCGCACAAAGCGCTGGACAAAGCGATCTCCTGGGGGCCAGGGAATTTTCGCGTGCGTGGCGGCGGGCACTGTTACGAGGACTTCGTCTTCAGCGACCGTACCCAGGCGCTCATCGATATGAGCCTCCTGAATGAGATCGGGTTCGATGCGCGCAATGGCGTCTATTACGCCCAGAGCGGCGGCACGATTTGGGACCTGTACCGTCAGCTCTACTGGCGGTTCGGCCTGACCCTGCCGGGAGGCTCCTGCTATTCCGTCGGCCTTGGCGGCCACATCAGCGGCGGCGGATATGGCCTGCTGTCCCGCCAGTTCGGCCTTACCGTCGATTGGCTCACCGGCGTGCGTGTCGTGACCGTGAGCGACCACGGTCACGCGGCTTTCAACCGCGCGACCAGGCAGAGTGGCCCCGGTCCGGTTCAAGATCTCTATTGGGCGCACACGGGCGGCGGTGGCGGCAATTTCGGACTTGTCACGCGGTATGAATTCGCCGCGCTCCCCAGGGCTCCGCAACATGCTGAACTCTTCATCCTCACCTGGAGTTGGGCGGACACCATCATTCCTCAGGGCGTCGACTACCTGGTCGGGATCATCCGTTGTTTCGAACATTTAACGCATACGATGCCGCCGGCGTTCTTCGGCCTCCTGAAATTGACTCACAAAAAGGCGGGAAAGATCTCGCTGGTCATCCAGCATACCTATGACGGGGTGCCGGGATCGTCGACGATCAAGCCGCAGCTGGAGCAGGCTCTGCGGCAATTCCGCATCGATGATTGCCCCGCTGCGGTCGAAGGCGCCGTCAACGGCCATCCGGCCTATCTCCCCTGCCCCGTGCCCTACCAAAATCTGCGGTGGTGGGAGGCCGTTCAGACCGTCAACGACTCCGGCCCGAACCGCAAAGGCAAATACAAGTCGGCCTATATGCGCGACGACTTCCCGAGCAGCCAGATACAGACGATCTATGACTATTTAACCTTGGATCCGTGTGGGAATGCCAAGCATATCGATATGTCGCAATCCCTGCTTCAGGTCGACAGCTACGGCGGGCAAATAAACGCGGTAGCTCCGCAAGCCACCGCGGTTTGGCAGCGCAGTTCGATTTTCAAGCTGCAGTACCAAACCTACTGGCAAGACGTGGCGAGCGGATCGAAAACAGACGGCGAGGTCTACCTCCGGTGGATCCGGGACTTCTACGGCGCAATGTATGACGCCTATGGCGGTATTCCCGATCCATTGCGCGACCGCACCAACAACGTCGACGGCTGCTATATCAATTATCCCGACACCGATCTGAACGATTACGACGGCCTCGGTAAGGCCCTGTCGCTTTATTATGGAGGCAACCTGCCAAGACTGATACGGGCGAAGCGCGCGTGGGATCCACTCAATTACTTCCAAAACAGCCAATCGATCCCGGCGTCATAGCCGTCCGGTGGCGTCGCGGCCTGGGTTGAACGGCGCGGAACGGCGGCTCGGACCGTCATCGCCGGCCGACGGCGGTACGCTCCTTGTTCACCTTATAGAGTTGGAAGCGCTCGCCTTCGTGCACCAGGCTGAGCAACTCCGGCGCCGGATTGGGGGCGTCCTCGTCGGTGAACAGCACGTAGACGTAATCGAAACGGGTCGGCCACAGCTCCCAGTACGATTGCGGCTCGCCATGGTGCTGGATGGCCAGCATCAGCTGGTCCAGCGCGGGCGGCGTGCCGTCCTCGGTGTCGACCTGCGCGGCATATTGCGGGCGCACGTGCATGATCTGCTTGCCCGGCACCGTGAACGCGGTCGTGACCAAGGCCGAACGCTCGATCATGGCGAGGCAGGCGGCATGGACGAGATTGAGCTCGCGCACGTCCTCGCCCGCGGAGCGGTCCGCATAGGCGACGAGCACGGTCGAGCCGCGCTTGATGCGCTTGACCGAGTCGCGGAACTCCAGGGTCTCGCGCGACAGCTCCGCCCAATTCACGTCGACTTCGATCACGCGCACGACGAGCAGCGCCAGCAGCAGCGCCAGGAACTCGCGGCGGACCAGGCGGTGATGCAAGTCGAGTTGGGCGCACGCCAGGATCATGAACGCCGCCGCAATCGGCAGCCGCTGGTCGGCCATGTAGGTCGCGAACACCACCCGCGGCATCGCCAGATACACGACGCTGGCAATCGCCAATAGCAGCCAGCCGACCGGGTGCAGGCGCAGCAGCCGGTGGCGCGCCGCCCAGCCGATCGCCGCCGCGGCAATGGCGGTGAGCAGGAACGCAACCAGGTCGGAATAGACCTCGATGATATAGAGGAGGCCGTCGATCTTGCCCTGCTGATCCCAATAGTTCTCGCCGGCGAGCTGCCAGGTCGGACTCTTGAGCAGCAGCGGCACGACCGGAAGGAACGGAAGCCCGGTCGCGACGAAGTCCACGATCCGCAAGCCCCGCGGCCGCTCGCGCGCTTCCCAAAAGCGGTGGAGCTCGATGGCGAACAGCCCCATCCCATAGAGCGCGACCGCGAACAGATGACAGAAGAACATCGCGAGCACGAACGCGGCGGACACCAGCAGGCGCAGGGGCCAGATCCGCTCGCGCAGCCATACCCAGACGGCGAGCCCCCATAGCGCCAAGCCGAGGCCGAACATGTAATTCATCACGCCGACGAGAAACACGTGATTGTAGAGCAGCGGGAAGGCCACGAGCGGCAGCACCGACCACGAGCCGAGCAGCGCGCGATTGAACGCTAGCGTTCCCGAGAGGATCAGCACGAAGGTCGCGACGGTGAAGACCTGCCCGGCGTGATAGACGCTCATGAACCGCACCAACCGCGGGATCACCAGGTCCATCATCAGGTTGGGGATGATCTGCCAATCGATCTCGTAGAAGCGCGACAGGTCGGGGTCGTTGCCGATCGCGGCAATGACGTGCATGCGGGCGAGATGATTGACGTAATCGGTGAGCGGCGGCACCGGATGGGTGATGACCGGAATAGCGGCCACCAGCGCGAACACGACGAACAACACCGCGGTTTGCGCGCCGGAGAAGTCGGTGGACCGCCGCAGCGGCCGGGTATACACGTCGAAGGAACGCATGGGCCTTTCGTCGAGGGAGCCGCGCGGCTCAGGCGACTTTGTCAGAAACCCGTGAACACAGCATGAATGACGGTCGGGGCTGCGGTCGCCGGCGGGGTCGCAACGAGGTTTCGGTCAAGGCGTTGTAGAGGATCGCGTGCTCCTGTCCCAGGGATTTGTGGAAATTTCGGGACGGCCGCCCCGTGGCGGATGAAACCGCGGCGGAGACCGAGATTCGCCACGCTGCCGCGCTTTGCGATGGGACCGGCCGCGGCGCCCGATCGGCCCGCTTCGGCAAACCGGCCATGGATTCCTCCGCAAGCCGCGCGGCAAAGCGGGCGCCCGAAGGGAGAAGCCCTTGTTTCCGTTCATCGACACCGCCCCACGCGCCGCCCGGCCGTTGATCACACTCGGGCTGATCGCAGCCAACACGCTGGTGTTTCTGTGGATGCTCAGCCTGCCGCCGCGCACGCTGCAATCGGTGCTGGTGCATGCCGCGCTGATCCCGGCCCGCTATACGGAGCCGGAGCTGGCGAGGGCGGCGGGGCTCGATCCGTCGAACTGGTGGCCGCTGTTGACCAACACCTTCCTGCACGGCGGCTGGCTGCACCTGATCAGCAACATGTGGTTCCTGTGGATCTTCGGGCCGGCGATGGAGGCGCGGTTCACGCGGCTCGGGTTCTTCGTGCTGTACATCGCCGGAGCGCTCGCCGCGAGCGTGGTGCATCTGGCGACCCACCCGGAATCGACCGAGCCGGTGCTCGGGGCATCGGGCGCGATCGCGGCCGTGATCGGCGCCCACGCGGTCACCTATCCGGCGGCGCGGGTGATCACGATCATCCTGTTGGTGTTCATTCCGCTGTTCGTGCCGATTCCGGCGGTGCTGTTCGCGCTGATCTGGTTCGCGCTGCAGCTGTTTCAGGGCACGATCGAGCTGATGACGCCCAATCTCGCCGGCGGCGTCGCCTGGTGGGCCCATATCGGCGGCTTCGCGTTCGGGGCGCTGTTCGCCTTCCTCGCCATGAGCTGCGGCGGCCCGCCGCGGGTCGCCACCACGACCTATACGTCCCGCGGCAGCTGGCGCGTCCCCAACGCCAGGACCCGGGACTGGGACCGGCTGTGACCGGGAAGCGAGGACCAGCGGTCCGGCTTACGCCCGCAGCTCACGCAACGCGAACGCCAGCACCAGCCAGAACAGGCCGAACATCAGCAGGTCGACCCCGAGGAAGATGCCGAGCACGACGAGCCCGCTCGCCGGCCAGCCGGCCAGGATGACCAGCCCGGCAAGGATGGCAATGACCCCGGACAGGACCAGCATCCAGCCGGCGACGGGCCACAGCCGATACGCCAGCACCAGACGCAGCACGCCGGAGGCGAGCAGCACCGCGGCGATGAACAGCGTCAAGGCGACGGAGGTCGCCAGCGGGTTCGCCATCAGCCACAGCCCGCCGACGACGTAGAGAATGCCCACGATCAAGCTGAGGGCGAAGCCGCCCCAGCCGCGTTCCCAGAACGCGTGCACGACCTGGAAGGCGCCGCCCACGGTGAGCGCCGCCCCGAAGAAGATCGCGCTGACGATCGAGGCGGCGATCAGATGCCCGAACACGAAGGCGGCCATCAAGAGGAACAGCACGCCGAGCAGCGCATAGACCCACCAGCGGTGGCCCTCCGCGCCGTGAATGTCGCCGCGCACGGCGACCACATCGCCATGGGTCACATCCGCCTCCTGTTTCCGGTTGATATGGATGCCCGCCTCCCGACACCGCGGAAGGCTCATGACAAACCCTGTGCATGTGCGAAGTTCCACGGCGAATCGCACGGCGTGAGGCCGGTGTGTGCATGGGCGAGCACGCTCTCTCTCTCTGTTCACACCGGCCTTCGAAGTCGTTCCGGGAGTTTGCCGCGGCGGCGGATGCCGGCTCCGACGATGAGCTCGCTCTTCTTGAGGAACGCCAGCAGCTTCTTCACACCGCCGGCGATCTTGCGCTGCGGCGTGTCGGGAAAAGCCGCCGCGAACAGCGTGACCAGCTCTTCGGCGCGCTTCGGTTGCGCCAGCGCCCGCCAGGCGGCCGAGGCTATGCGGTCGAGATGATGGATCGTTTTCGGCCCCGGCGCCGCGACAAAAATTTCGCCGCGGACCTCACGGGTCTCCACCCCGGGCGCACGGCGAAACCGGCCGCTCAGGTCATGCCCGCCGGCCGGCGCGGGCGGCGCGGCCGGCTCACGCGCCTTCGCCGCGCGTCCGTCGTCCGAATGGTTCGGCTCGAGCGCGCCGCCGGCCCGCGTTCGCCCGAACTTTTTCTCGATCAGCCGGGCCGCGCCTGCCACCGAACCGTAGCGCAGCCGATAGCACGGCACGCGCTCGGTAAGCTGCATCAGCCGGTCGAGCAACTCCACCGGCGGCACCTGGCGGGCGAAATTCTGCAGCAGAATCTCCTTGAGCATGTCGCTCTTTCCTACCGGCTCGAGCCTGGCGCCCCCGCTGCCGCGCTCGAGCAGCACGAATGCCGCGATCGGGACACGATCGCCGAGCGGCGCAATCTCGCCGTCCCGAAGCTCGACATAGACCCAGCGCCGGTCGGCGGGGCCGGCGCGCTCGTTCACGAAACGAAGCCAATGCGCTCCGACACCTTGCGGCAGCGGCTTGCGCAGCCGCGGCGCGATGCCGAGCGCGACGCCGCTATTCTTCTCGGGCTCGATCGCCAGCACGTCGTCGCCATGGACCGCGTGACCCCGGGCCACGAGCGCGACGCATAACGTGCTCTTGCACGTCTTTTGCACCGACGGGAAACAAACCAGTCCGGCGCCGATGCGCACCGCTGCGCCGTGCAGGCAAAGATGTCGAGGATTTGCTTTCAGGAACCAGTCGAACAGCACGTCATGGACGTCGCAGAGGACCTGCATGGCGGAAACCGGCGGGTGGTCGTCCCAGAGCGCCGGTTTGGGCATGCGGCTGGAGCGCCAAGCGAAGCCGGTGCGCGTCCGTCTCACCTGCGCGTGCGCTCGCTGCGACGCGGCGGACGGGAGGCGCCGCAAGCGCCAGCCGGTCAGGATCGCTTCGAGACCCTCGACCACCTCGGGGCAATCGGTGAAGGCAATGGTCCAGCCGAAGGCGCCGAGCGCAAGCACGATGGTCCGCTCGGAAGCGATCGCGCGCCGATCCGCGGCTCGGCGCGCGCGCGCGCGAGCGACCGCTTGCGTGCGCTCGGGCACCCGCTCGCCCATACGGTCAAGGATAACAGAACGCGCCAGAGCTGGGGGCTCGGGGCCGGCGCGACCGCCGGCCCCGAGCTGGCGTCAGCTCAATATCGGCCGGTACGGTGCCGGCGCCGGTACCACCAGTCGGGGTGCGAGCGCCGCCGGCGCCGGTACCACCAATCGGGGTGCGAGCGCCGCCGCCGGGTCCTGCGTATGACCACGGCGCCGGCTTCTGCGTCCGATACGGTCAGTACCGTGGGCACGACGTAGCCTATTGCGGCCGCCAAGCCGAGCATGGACAGCGCTTGCCGGCGTGACATCCGCTTGGGTTCCGACTTGTCTTGTTCACTCATGGCAACCTTCATTTTCTCGGATCAACGCGAATCCGGCTGGAGGCCGCCCCGATCTTCCAGCCCTGTCCGAGGGATCGTACGCTAGGCCCGCGCGTCTGAACGCGGGCTGAACGTTACTTGTTCCCGTCGCCCGCCGCCGGCCAGTCGAGCGGGCGGCGATTACGGAAACTGTTCGCGCACGAACCGGCGCGCCAGCAGCACGCAGCCGCCGCCCAGCGCCGCGGCGAGCGCCATCGCCGCATAGGCGCGCCCGCCGAGATCCGCGTAAAGCACGCCGGCGAGCGCCATCCCGCCCGCCATCACCAAGGCGAGCACGGTCGAAAAATCGCCCTGGGCAGTGGCAAATTGCCGGTCGGGTGCGATGCGCGCCAACAGCTGGATCGACCCGAGATGGGTGGCGCCGAACGAGAAGGCGTGCAGCAATTGCAGCAGCGGCAGCAGCGCGAGCGGCGGATCGAGGCTCATGACGCCCCAGCGGAGGAAGGCCCCGCAGGCGCCGAACCCGACCAAGCCGAGCGGGCCCACGCGTGTCTGCAAACGCGTCGACACCGCGAACAAGACGACCTCGGCGACGACCGCGAGCCCCCACAGGCCGCCGATGGAGGTGGCATCCAGGCCCTTCGCCCGCCAGTCGAGCACGGAGAAGCCGTAATAGACCGCATGGCTCGCCTGGATCAGGCTCGCCGCCGCCGCGATCACCCAGAAGCCGGGCGAGAGCAGCAGCTTGCGCTTCGGCAGGCCGGGCTCTTCCGCCGCGGGAACTTCGGCGACGAGCGGCCGGAGCGCGAGCGAAACCGCCGCCACCATCGTGAGCGCCGCCACCAATAGCCAAACGATATCGATCGGAGCGATGCGATCGATCACGAGCCCGGCGCCGAGGTTCGCGGCCACGAAGGCGACCGAGCCCCACAGCCGCACGGGGCCGTAGGCGCGGCCCCGCAAACCGAGCCCCTTGAGCGCATAGGCATCGGTAACCGGCAGCGCAGGTGCCGTGGCGACCGACGCCAGCGCGACCGCGAGCAGGATCGGGACGAACCCGCTGACTTGGCTGAGAAGCACATATGCCAATATTGATCCGACCGAAGCCGCGATCAGTGCCCCCCGAAATGCGCTCCAGCGGTCGGCAAGGCGCGCGATCAAGGGGACCGAGACGAGCCGCATGAGCATCGGAACCGCGAGCACGATGCCGGTGGCACGGGAATCGAGCCCCTTCGCCTGCAGCCAGACCGGAAAGAACGGCATGACGATTCCGGCAAAGACGAACATGGCCGCATAGAACGTTGCGAGCCGCCAGGAAAAGCCGTCCGATGCCTCTCGCTCCCGGGAACTCGCCGCCATGAAACGGTCTTTCCTTGTCCTCGGTGTCGACGGGCTTGCCAATGTGCCATGCTGGCGCCTTCACTGACACTTCCCCGGCGCTGACGCGGGGCGACACGCTCGATCGGCGCATTTGAGCCCAATGCAAGATCCGATGGCAGACGAGCAGGTGCTTCTGGGAGACATCGGTGCCACCAATGCGCGCTTGGCGCTGTTCAAGGACGGCGCGCTCGGGCCGGTGGAATGGATGGCGGCGGACGAATACGCGCAATTCGAGGATGCCGTCGAGGCGTTCCTGACCAAGCGCGGCCGTCCCGCCGTTACGGCAGCCATGCTGGCCGTCGCCGGGCCGGTCGAGGCGAACCGCGCCCACATGACCAACCGCGGGTGGACGATCGACGCGGCAAAGCTATGTGAGCAGTTCCGGTTGCGCCGGGCGCGCATCCTCAACGACTTCGCGGCCACCGCATGGTCGTTGCCGCACCTCAAACCGCAAGACCTGCACCGGATCGGCGCAGGAACCGGGGTGCCGGACGCGCCGATGGCGGTGCTCGGACCGGGATCGGGCCTCGGGGTCGCCTGCTACGTTCCGGGCGCGCAAGGCGGCATCGCGCTTGCGTCCGAGGGCGGGCACGCCGATCTGCCCGGCTCATCCGAACGCGAGGATCGCGTCATCCAGCATTTGCGCGCGCGCTTCGGGCACGTGTCCTGCGAGCGCGCCGTGTCGGGGCCGGGCCTGGAAAATCTCTATGAAGCCATCGCGGCGATCGGCGGGCAGAAGCTCCCGCAACGCGATGCGGCCGCAATCACCCGCGCGGCTCTCGATGGCAGCTGTGCAACGTGTCGCGCCGCGCTTGACATGTTCTGCGCATTCCTCGGCGCGGTAGCGGGCAACGTCGCGCTCACCGATGGGGCGCGCGGCGGCGTATTCATCGCCGGCGGCATCGCGCCGCGGATCCTGGCCTATCTGGAACGATCGGAATTCCGCCCGCGGTTCGAAGACAAGGGCCGGATGCGCCCCTATGTGGCGGCGATCCCGACCAGCGTGATCGTCCATTCCGACGCCACCTTCGTCGGCCTGCAGGCGCTGGCCAAGCGGTCCGACGCGTAGTCCCAATGGGGCAAAGCGGAATGCGCGAGAATGCGTGCTACGGTACCAGACGGTGCAGCCCGATGGGGAATTCGATGTTCAGGCTCGGTGCTCTCATCGCATCCGCGTGGATCTTGATGCTCGCGGCCGTAACCCCGGGCGCCGCGGGCTGCATCTGCAAGGACACGCGCGGCACCTGGTGCGCCAAGAATTGCTACGCATGCTTTTCCAATCATGCGGTGCCGGCCGGCTATTGCTCGTATTGGCTGCAAAAGCGCAAGCACCGGGGATCGAAGACAGGCGTTCCCCTAGAGGTCAAGTAGTCACCACTCGCACGGCGCGCGCTATCGCAAGAAATCCGGCACGACCGATTTCGCCGCCACCACGATTCTCTCCAGCACTCTTTCGCCTGCCCGCCACACGGGAGCCGGGTTGAGCTTGCTGCCGATCGCCGAAACCGGCGCCGGGATCGTCATGCCGAGCACGCGTTGGCGTCCGGGCTTCGACGCGGGGTCCACGGCAGCTTCGAGCCTGCCGGACACGCGCGCGGCGGGCGGCAACGGCATGTCGGCAGGCGCGGCAATCGGCGATGCCGCGGACCGGGTCGGCGGGGTCGACCCGGCAACGCTGCGCGGGCGCTTCCAAACGCTCCGCTTCGACACGGGCGCCGGCGCGGGCCTGCTCCCGACCGGCCCTGCCGCGCTCTCCCGGTTGCGCGTGACCGCGGCATGTTCGTCTTCGATGCGCAGCGCAACCTCCTCCGACCCAATCGGAGGATCGGCGGCAACGCTTTGCCGTGCGCCGCCGCCCGCTGCTCCGAGCGACACGGGGTGATGACCAAGCAGCAGCGCGCCCGCGATCAACGCGGCGCAGGCCGCAGGAAGCACTTCCAGCACGAACCTGGATACGAGCTTGAGCATCGGTTTCTCGCGGCAACGAGGATCGCCGCCAAGCTAGCCGCGTTTGCGGCCGAACAATGGTGCACCCGTGCACTCTCGCGGGCATTTGCGGGCAATGCTGCGGCCGACCCGGCGTCCGGCAAGCTTGCGCGCCCTGTCCGATGCCGCTACTCGGTAATCTGGGAGGAAAGCGCAAATGAGAAGCTATCGGGTCACCGAGTTCGGAACGCCGCTGGAGATGATCGAGGTACCGACGCCGAAACCGTCGGGGACCGAGGTGCTGCTCCGCGTCAAGGCGGCGGGGGTGTGCCACAGCGATCTGCACATCTGGGAAGGCGGCTACGATCTCGGCCACGGCAAGCGCATGTCGCTCAAGGACCGCGGCATTCCCTTGCCGCTGACCATGGGGCACGAGACCGCCGGCGAGATCATCGCGCTCGGCCCGCAAGCCGAGGGCGTGAAGGTCGGCGAGGTGCGGCTGGTCTATCCCTGGATCGGCTGCGGCAAATGCCCGCTGTGTCTTTCCGGCGACGAGCATTTGTGCGCGGCGCCGCGCTCGCTCGGCGTCTATTGCGACGGCGGCTATGCCGATCACATCATGGTGCCGCATCCGCGCTATCTGTTGGATTTGCAGGGCCTCGATCCGGCCACCGCGGCGCCCTACGCGTGCTCGGGCGTCACCACCTACAGCGCGTTGCGCAAGGTCGCCGACGTGCTCGAACGCGAGCCGATTCTGATCATCGGCGCGGGCGGGCTCGGGTTGATGGCGCTGGGACTGCTCAAGGCAATGGGCGGAAAGGGCGCGATCGTCGTCGACATCGACGCGCGCAAGCGACAGGCCGCGCTCGCGGCCGGCGCCATCGCGGCGGTCGATGTCGCGGCGCCGGACGCGCGGCGGCAGATCACGCAAGCCGCGGGCGAGCCCGTCCGCGCCGCAATCGATCTCGTCGGCAGCGAACAGACGAGCGCGCTCGGCTTCGATTGCCTGCCGCGAGGCGGCAAGCTCGTCATCGTTGGCCTGTTCGGCGGCGCGGCGCCGTGGTCGCTGCCGCTGATCCCGATCAAGGCCGCGACCATCCAGGGCAGCTACGTCGGCAGCCTCGCCGAGCTCAAAGCGCTGCTCGACCTGGTGCGGCGCAAATCGGTGCCGCCGATCCCGGTCACCCGGCGCCCGCTCGATCAGGCGCAGCAGGCGCTGGAAGATCTGCGCCGCGGCTCCATGGTCGGACGCTCGGTGCTGACGCCTTGAACCATTGCAGGAGGAAACGATGTATCCCGACATTTCCCTTCATATCGATGGCGGCTGGACCAAGGGGTCCGGCGGCAAGACCATCCCGGTGCTGAACCCGGCGACCGGGGAATCGATCGGCAACATCGCGCACGCGGAAACCGCCGATCTCGAGCGCGCCGCGCGCGCGGCCGCGAAGGGCTTTCATGCTTGGCGCAAAGTCTCGGCGTTCGAGCGCTATAAGATCATGCGCAAGGCGGCAGAGAACCTGCGCAGCCGTGCCGAGGAAATCGCGCGGCTGATGACGATGGAGCAGGGCAAGCCGGTCGGCGAAGCCAAGATGGAGACGCTTGCCGGCGCCGATCTCATCGACTGGTTCGCCGAGGAAGGCCGCCGCGCCTATGGCCGCGTGATTCCGGCCCGTGCGGAGGGTTATTATCAGCTCGCCGTCAAGGAGCCGGTCGGACCGGTGGCGGCGTTCACGCCGTGGAATTTCCCGATCAATCAGGCGGTGCGCAAGATTTCCTGCGCGGTCGCGGCCGGCTGCTCGATCGTGCTCAAGGGGCCGGAGGACACGCCCGGCTCGGTCGCGGAGCTGGTGCGCGCCTTCGTCGACGCCGGGCTGCCGGCGGGCGTCATCAATCTGGTCTACGGCGTGCCCTCGGAGATTTCCGAATACCTGGTTCCGCACCCGGTCATCCGCAAGATCTCGTTCACCGGATCGACCGCGGTGGGCAAGCATCTCGCGGCGCTCGCCGGCAAGCACATGAAGCGCGTCACCATGGAGCTCGGCGGCCATGCGCCCGGAATCGTGTTCGAGGATGCGGATCTCGATCAGGCCGTGAAGGTGCTCGCCGGCGGCAAGTTCCGCAATGCCGGCCAAGTGTGCATCGCGCCGACCCGGCTGCTGGTCCAGGAGCCGCTCTACGAGAAATTCGTCGACAAGTTCACGGCCGCCGCCAAGGCCGTCAAGGTCGGCGACGGGTTCGATGCTTCGACCCGGATGGGGCCGCTGGTGAGCAGCCGGCGCGTCGACGCGATGGAGATGTTCGTGGCCGACGCCACGCAAAAAGGCGCCAAGCTGCGGACCGGCGGCAAGCGCATCGGCAACAAGGGCTTCTTCTTCGAGCCGACCGTGCTGACCGACGTGCCGCACGACGCCAGGATCATGAACGAGGAGCCGTTCGGTCCCGTTGCCATGATCGCGCCGTTCCGCGATTTCGAAGGCGCGGTGTCGGAGGCCAATCGCCTCAATTACGGCTTGGCGGCCTATGCCTTCACCAAGTCGGCCAAGACCGCGGCCGCAGTCGGCGCCGCGGTGGAAACCGGGATGATCGCCATCAACAGCGCCGCGCTCGCGCTGCCGGAAGTGCCGTTCGGCGGAGTGAAGGATTCCGGCTACGGCTCCGAAGGCGGCTCGGAGGCGATCGAAGGCTATCTGGTGACCAAGTTCATCTCCCAGGTGGGGGTGTAAACAGGATCGTCGTTCCGGAAGCCGCGCCCTTCGAGGCTCGTCCGACTGCGTCGGCCGAGCACCTCAGGATGACGGTCCGGGCTGACGCGGTATTTCCGGCCGTCATCCTGAGGTGCTCGCGAAGCGAGCCTCGAAGGATAGCCGGCCACGGTGTGTCGGTCGCAACCAAGAACGTGTTGGGAGGAAGCCATGGGCAGCGTGAACGCGAGCGTCGATCTCAAGCGCGACAACGACGTCACAATCATCACCATCGAGAACCCGCCGGTGAACGCGCTCAAGCACGCGGTGCGCGCCGGGCTGATCGATGCGCTCAAGCAAGTCAAGGACCCGGCCGTAAAGGCCGTGGTGCTCACCGGGGCGGGTCGCGCGTTCTCCGCCGGCGCCGACATCAGCGAGTTCGGCAAGCCGTTGCAGCCGCCCGGCCTGCACGAGGTGATCGCCGCGATCGAGGCAACGCCGAAGCCGGTGGTGGCCGCGATCCACGGCACCGCGCTCGGCGGCGGACTCGAGCTGGCGCTGGCCTGCCACTACCGGGTGGCGGACCGCGGCGCGCGCGTCGGCCTGCCCGAGATCAAGCTCGGAATTCTGCCGGGCGCCGGCGGAACGCAGCGCCTGCCGCGATTGATCGGACCGGAAAAGGCTCTCGAGGCGATCACCTCGGGCGACATGATTGCTGCCGACCAAGCGCTCGCACAGGGCATCGTCGATGCGGTGCTCGATGGCGATCTGATCGCGGGCGCGGTCGCGTTTGCGCGCAACGCGGTGGGCAAGCCGACAAAACTCGTGCGCGACCGCGAGGACAAGATCGCGGCGGCACGAGCCAACCCGGCTGCCTACGACGAGGCGGCGGCGAAGATCGTCGGGCGCGCGCGCGGACGGCGGGCGCAATCGGCCTGCGTCGAATCCGTGCGCAACGCGTTCCAGCTGCCGTTCGAGGACGGCCTCGCCCGCGAGCAGGCGCTGTTCCGCGAGCTGGTGGTGAGCGATGAATCCAAGGCCCAGCGCCACGTGTTCTTCGCCGAGCGCGAGGCCGCGCGCGTGCCCGACATGCCGGCTTCGACCAATCCCCGGCCGTTCGCGCGCGCCGCCGTGATCGGCGCCGGCACCATGGGCGGCGGCATCGCCATGAACTTCGCCAACGCCGGCATTGCGGTCACCATCATCGAGACCGGGGCCGACCTGCTGCAAAAAGGGCTCGACCGCGTCGCCGCGAATTACCGCACCACCGTCTCGCGCGGCCGGCTCAGCCAGCCCGAGATGGACAAACGCATGAATCTCATCTCCGGCAAGCTCGGCCTCGCGGCGGTTGCCGAGGCGGACGTGGTCATCGAGGCGGTGTTCGAGGAAATGGAGTTGAAGAAGCAGATTTTCGGCGAGCTCGACCGCCAGGCGCGTCCCGGCACTCTGCTCGCCACCAATACCTCGACGCTCGACGTCGACGCCATCGCGCAATCGACCAAACGGCCGCAGGACGTGCTGGGCACGCATTTCTTCAGCCCGGCCAACGTGATGCGGCTGCTGGAGATCGTGCGCGGCAAGGCCACGTCACACGAGGCGCTGGCGACCGCGATCGCGCTCGGCCGCAAGCTCGGCAAGGTGCCGGTGGTGGTCGGCAATTGCGACGGCTTCGTCGGCAACCGCATGCTGGCGCGCCGATCGACCGAATCCGAGCGGCTGCTGCTCGAAGGCGCGCTGCCGCAGCAGGTCGACGCCGCGGTCGTGGAGTTCGGCTTCCCGATGGGCCCGTTCGCGATGGGCGACCTCGCCGGGCTCGACGTCGGCTGGCGCATCCGCCGCGCGCGCGGGGTTCGCGCCGAGATCTCCGATCCGCTGTGCGAGGCCGGGCGCTTCGGCCAGAAAACCGGCAAAGGCTATTATTTGTACCAGGCGGGCTCGCGCACGCCGGTCCCGGATCCGGAGGTCGAGCAGATCATCGTCGCGGCATCGCGGCGGCTCGGCATCGCGCGCCGGCCGATCGACAAGCAGGAGATCGTCGAGCGGATGATCTACCCGATGATCAACGAAGGCGCGCGCATCCTTGAGGAGGGCATCGCGTATCGCCCGGGCGACATCGACGTGATCTGGGTCTACGGCTACGGCTGGCCGGTCTGGCGCGGCGGCCCGATGTTCTATGCCGACCAGGTCGGGCTCGGAGAGATCCGCGACCGGCTCGCGCTCTATGCGCAGCGCACTGCGGACAACAAGCTGCAGCCGGCGCCGCTGCTCGCAAAGCTCGCGGCCGAGCGCAGAGGCTTCGCCTCGCTCAAGGCCCCCGGCGCGGCTGCGGCGTGAGTGCCATGAGCGATCTCGAGCAATTCCGCGCCGAAGTCCGCGGCTGGCTGGAGCAGAACTGCCCGCCCGAGATGCGCCGGCCGGCGGTGAGCGAGGACGACATCTGCTGGGGCGGACGCAGGCCGAGCTTCCAGTCGGATGCGCAGCGCCTCTGGCTCGAGCGCACGGGCGCGCGCGGCTGGACCGTGCCGGAATGGCCGAAGCAATACGGTGGCGGCGGGCTTTCGCGCGAAGAAGCCAAGGCGTTGCGCGAGGAGATGGCGAGGCTTAATTGCCGCGCCCCGCTGACGAGCTTCGGCATCTGGATGCTCGGTCCGGCGCTGCTCAAATACGGCTCCGAGGCGCAGAAGCGAAAATATCTCCCGGAAATCGCCCGGGGAGAAATCCGCTGGTGCCAGGGTTATTCGGAACCCAACGCCGGCTCCGATCTCGCCTCGCTGCAGACCAAGGCCGAGGACAAGGGCGACCATTTCCTCGTCAACGGCCAGAAGATCTGGACTTCGTACGCCGACAAGGCGGACTGGATTTTTTGCCTGGTGCGCACCGATTTTTCCGCCAAGAAGCACGAGGGCATCAGCTTCCTGTTGTTCGACATGGCGAGCCCGGGCGTATCCACCACGCCGATCACGCTGATTTCCGGCAAATCGCCGTTCTGCCAGACCTTCTTCCACGACGTGAAGGTGCCGAAGGAGAATCTCGTCGGCGAACGCAACAAGGGCTGGGAGATCGCCAAATATCTGCTCACGCACGAGCGCGAAAGCATCGGCGCCTTCGGGGTCACGCAGATCGGGCGCTCGCTCGGCGAGCTTGCGGCCGAAACCGTCGGGCACGACAACGGCGTGCTGGCCGACCCGCTGCTGCGCGCGAAAATCGCGGAGTTCGAGGTCGACGGCTGGTGCTTCCTGCTGAGCATGCAGCGGGCCGCCGATATGGCCAAGGCCGGACAGGGCAGCGGCGCCTATTCGTCCGTGCTCAAATACTACGGCGCCGAGCTCAACAAGCGCCGGCACGAGCTGATGATGGACGGCGGCGGCTCGGACGCGCTCGAATGGGAGGGCGCGCGCTCGCAGGACGGCAAGGCCGCGCGCGAGTGGCTGCGCAGCAAGGCCAACTCGATCGAGGGCGGCACCTCGGAGGTCCAGCTCAACATCATCGCCAAACGCCTGCTGGGCTTGCCGGGTGCGTGAACGGAGCCGTTTCAGGACTAGCAATTGGCGCGCCGTCGTCCCGGCCAAGCGAGCGTAGCGAGCGCGAGCCGGGATCCATGAACACCGGTTTTCGAGGTACGGCCAAGTCCGCGGCCATGGGTTCCGGCTCTCGCGCACCGCAAGTCGGATGTTTCCGACTTGCGAAATTCATAATGTTGCCGGAACTCGGGAACACCCGAGTTCCGGTGCGCTCGGCCGGAATGACTCATCGGGAGGGAAGTTGATGCCGCTGGTTCTTTCCGACGAGCAGGAGATGCTGCGCGAGAGCGCGCGCGGGTACCTCGCCGAGCAGGCGCCGGTCGCGCATCTGCGCAAGCTGCGCGACTCCAAGGACGACATCGGCTTCTCCCGCGCGCTGTGGCGCGGCTTTGCCGAGATGGGCTGGGCCGGCGTGCTGATCCCGGAGGAATTCGGCGGCGTTGGCCTGGGCTATGTCGAGGCCGGCGTGCTGCTCGAGGAGATGGGGCGCACGCTCGCCCCCTCCCCGTTCTTCTCGACCGCGGTCGTCGCCGCGAGCGCCATCGGGCTCGCCGGTTCCGCCCAGCACAAATCCCGGCATCTGCCGCGCGTCGCGGCCGGCGAGCTCGTCGCCGCGCTGGCGATCGACGAAGGTGCCAAGCACAAGCCGAGCCGTATCGCGGTTGCCGCCGCCCGGCACGCCAACGGGTTCCGGCTCAACGGCACCAAGACCTTCGTGGTCGACGGCCACGTCGCCGATCTCCTCATCGTCGCGGCGCGCACCGCGGGCGGGATCGAGGACCAGCAAGGCGTGACGCTGTTCGTGGTCGACGCCAATGCGCCCGGGCTCACGCGCGAGCGCGCACTCATGGTCGACAGCCGCAATTCCGCGCGGCTGTCCTTCGAGAACGTCGACGTGACGGCGGACGCGGTGCTCGGCGAAGTCGACGAGGGCGCGCCGGTGCTCGAGCGCGTGCTCTCGATCGGCCGCGCCGGGCTGGCGGCCGAGCTCGTCGGCGCGGGCTCCGAGGCACTCGAGCGCACGACCGCCTATTTGAAGGAGCGCCGGCAGTTCGGCCGCGCCATCGGCGAGTTCCAGGCGCTGCAGCACCGGGCGGCCCAGGTCTATGTCGACCTGGAGATGGCGCGCTCGGCCGCGCTCAAGGCGCTGCAGACCATGGACGAGAATCTCGACGGCGCGGGCGCGATCGCCGCGGTCGCCAAGGCCAAGGCCGGCCAGGCGGCGAAGCTCGCGAGCCAGGAGGCGGTGCAGATGCACGGCGGCATGGGCATGACCGACGAGCTCGACATCGGCCTGTTCATGAAACGCATCCGCGTGGCGCAGGAGCTGTTCGGGGACGTGCAATTCCATGCCGACCGGCTGGCGAGAATGCGGGGCTATTGACGCAATCGGGCGGAAGATCGGCGGCGATTTCGATATTCATGCTTTTGGATGCAGGCTAGCGAGCGCGCGGCGGTCCCGCGGCGGTGAAATCCAGCGCATTCGACAACCCGACCGCCCTGGCATCGCGGTCGCCGAGCGGCGGCAGATCGAAGCGTTCCTCGATCAGCTTCAGGATCGACGTAGTGTCGTAGATCGTGTGGTCGACAAAGCCCTTCTTGGCGAACGGCGAGATCACGATGGCCGGGACCCGCGTGCCGGGCCCCCATTTGTCGATCGGCGGCGGCGCCACATGGTCCCAGGTGCCGCCGTTCTCGTCGTAGGTCACGATGACGATCGTGGATTCCCATGCGGCACTCTTCCGGATCCTGTCGATGATATCCGCGGCCTTGCGGTCGCCGGCCGACACGGCGGCATATCCGGGATGTTCATCATCGCGGCCGAGCGGCTTCCAGAAGGCGACCGAAGGCAGCGTATCGGTCTCAATGGCTTCGAAGAACTCGCCCTCGTCCTTGAGATGTTCGGCCCTGCCGGGCGTAGCGCTGCCGTATTTGGCGAAATACGCGAAAGGCTGGTGATGGTATCGGAAACTGCCGTCGGCACGTCCGCTCATCGCGTCGGCCCAGCCGCCCGCGTACCAGGTCCAGCTGATATTCTTGTCGGAGAGCCTGTCGCCGATGGTGTCGTGCGTCTGCGCCGGCAGCAGCCGGTAAGCCGGCGTCGTCGGATCGTGCGGCGCAAATACGCTCTGCATGGTATTCACCGCCCAGAAGCGCGCCTGATCGTCCCAGACCTCCAGGTCCTGCGGCGGATGTCCCGGCGGATTGCCGAGCATCTTGTGATCCATGATCGCCCAGTCCTCGGCCCGGATCTCCGGCGAGCAGGCGCAGATCAGCCAAAAATGATTGAGAAACGACCCGCCGAACGCCGCGTGAAAGAAAAGGTCGGCGAGCGTGAACTCCTTCGCCAGCTTCCACATGGCCAGTGAAGATCCATCATAATATCCCAGCGGCAGCGCGCCGGAGTTTCCCTCGACGATGAAACGGTCCATCTTGCCGCCATGGATTTGATGCTGCTCGGTAAGGAAGCGGTGGACGAGATCGCCGCTTCTGGCGTCAAACGGAACGAACCAGTCGAGACGAAACGGACGGTTCGGCAGATGCCCCGGTATTCGCGGATCGACCGGGCTGGGGTCGTCTTCCTTCAAGTCCGCGGCGCGTAAATTGCTGTCGAGCGCGCGCGGGAGCGTCTCGTAAGGTTCGCCGTGGTCGTCGACCTGCGGAGCGATCCGATCCAGGTTCTGCAATCCCTCCGCGCCCGGAAACAGCCCGTAGAGATTGTCGAAGCTGCGATTCTCCAGATACAGCACGACGATGTGCCGGACACGGTCGAGCCCGACCGGCGCGGCGAGCGCATCCGGCGCGGAGGCGGCGAGCAGCAACGCGCTCAGAAGCGCCGCCGCGAGGCTGTGTTTGAACGGCATGATCCGGCTCCATCACGGAGCGAGGTCAACGGACGACGAGGTCGGCACTAGTTCTACCCTGACTCGAACCCAGGATACTAGTCGCCCGGCTTCGGCCCGGCCGTCCTGCTCGTCCGCCGTAAAGCGGCGCAACCCGCCGGCCGGCGGTTTGCAAGGATTTCGCGGTGGGCCCGCCTGCACCCAACTCGCCTGGAGCAATTGCATTACGCCAGGCGAACCTTCCACCGCGCCGCCGTGCGGCTACCCCTAGCACCACGCATGATGCCCTAGCCTCTCCCGGGAATTCCGGACTATGATTTGACCAAGAACACGCGGCGTGCCGCCGCCCGAAGATTCCGCCGCTCGCCGACGCCCGGTTCATCGTTTCAGGAGGAAATCATGCTCACCCCGCCCAGTGCCCGCGCCGCCGAGCTTCGTCAGCGCATCAGCGCCTTCATGGAACAGCATATCCTGCCGGCCGAAGAGACCTATCGCCGGCAGCACCAGGAAATGGCCGATCACTGGGGGCCGGTGCCGGTCATGGAGGAGCTCAAGGCCAAGGGCAAGGCGCAGGGATTGTGGAACCTGTTCCTGCCGAAGGAGGAATTCCCCGACAGCCTGACCAATGTCGAATATGCCACGCTATGCGAGATCATGGGGCGCTCGCCGATCGGCTCGGAGCCGTTCAATTGCTCGGCGCCGGATACCGGCAACATGGAGACGATCGCCCGCTACGGCTCGAAAGAGCAGAAGGAGCGCTGGCTCAAGCCGCTGATGGAAGGCGAGATCCGCTCCTGCTTCGCCATGACCGAGCCCGCGGTCGCCTCCTCGGACGCGACCAACATCCAGTCCCAGATCCGCCGCGACGGCGACCATTACGTCATCAACGGCCGCAAATGGTGGACCTCCGGCGCCATGGACACGCGTTGCAAGATCGCGATCTTCATGGGGCTGACCAATCCGGACGCCCCGTCGCACAAGCGCCAGTCGATGATTCTCGTGCCGATGGATACGCCCGGGATCAAGATCGTGCGCCCGCTCACCGTGTTCGGCTACGACGACGCGCCGCACGGCCATGCCGAGGTCGTGTTCGAGAACGTGCGGGTGCCCGCCTCGAACATCCTGCTCGGCGAGGGTCGCGGCTTCGAGATCGCGCAAGGCCGCCTCGGCCCGGGGCGCATCCATCACTGCATGCGCTCGATCGGGGTCGCTGAGCGCGCGCTCGAGACGCTATGCCTGCGAGCGCTCTCCCGCACCGCGTTCGGCAAGCTGATCGCCGACCAGGGGGTCACCCGGCACTGGATCGCGGAATCGCGCATGGAGATCGATCAGGCGCGCCTGCTCACCATGCAGGCCGCGCGCATGATGGACGAAGTCGGCAACAAGGCGGCGCGCGCCGAGATCGCCATGATCAAGGTGGTGGCGCCCAACGTCGCGCTCAAGGTGGTCGACCGCGCCATCCAGGTCTGCGGCGGCGCCGGCGTGTGCCAGGATTTCCACCTCGCGTCCGCCTATGCGCACGCACGCACGCTGCGGCTCGCCGACGGGCCCGACGAGGTGCATCGCGAGACGGTGGCGAAGCTCGAGCTGCGCAAATACCAGCCGCCGCCGGCCAGGAAACAGTAATCAGAAATCAGTGATCCGGGGCGAGTTCGGCGATTGACCCGAGAGCGTTCAGGGTCACTGATTACTGAATACTGATCACGGTCACCTGATGCGCGGCATCGATGCTTGCTCCGGTACCCTCTCCCACAAGGGGAGAGGGGTTGGCGTGGCGCGGGCGAGGATCACAACAATGAACGTCAAGGGGAGAACGCGATGCTCGGGCTGATGATGGATCGGCCGCTGCTGGTCTCGATGCTGATCGAGCACGCGGCGGCCTTTCACGGCGAGGAGGAGATCGTCTCGCGCACGGTCGAAGGGCCGATCCACCGCTACACCTATGCCGAGGCGAGCCGGCGCGCCAAAAAACTCGGCAACGCGCTGCGCCGGCTCGGCATTGCGGCCGGCGACCGCATCGGCACGCTCGCCTGGAACAACTACCGGCATTACGAGCTCTATTTCGGCATCTCCGGCATCGGCGCGGTGTGCCACACCATCAACCCGCGGCTGTTCCAGGGCCAGATCGAATACATCGTCAATCATGCCGAGGACCGATTGGTGTTCGTCGACCTCACGTTTGTGCCACTGGTCGAGCAGCTCGCCGAAAAGCTGAAAGGCGTGCGTCATGTGGTGATCATGACCGACGCGGCGCACATGCCGACGACGTCGCTCAAGAACGTGCTGTGCTACGAGACGCTGATCGAGGCTGAGTCCGACGCGCTCGATTGGCCGCAGTTCGACGAGCGCAGCGCCTGCTCGCTCTGTTACACGTCGGGCACCACCGGCAATCCCAAGGGCGCGCTCTATTCGCACCGCTCGACCATGCTGCACACCTACGCGGTTACCTCGCCGGACGCGGTCGGCTTTGCGGCGACCGACGTGATCTGCCCGATCGTGCCGATGTTCCACGTCAATGCCTGGGGCGTGCCCTATGCGGCGACCATGTGCGGCGCCAAGCTGGTGTTTCCCGGCCAGGCGCTCGACGGCAAGAATCTGTGCGATCTGTTCGAGGCCGAAGGCGTCACGCTGATCCTCGGCGTGCCCACGGTCTGGCTCGGATTGCTCAAGCACCTCGCCGAGACCGGCCGCAAGCCCGGTAAGGTCGAGCGCATGCTGGTCGGCGGATCCGCGGCGCCGCCGGCGATGATCGAGACCTTCGAGAAAACCTACGGCATCAAGGTCACCCACGGCTGGGGGATGACCGAGATGTCGCCGGTCGGCACCACGAGCTCGCTCAAACGCAAGCACAAGGACATGCCGATCGACGAGCGGCTCGCCGTCAAGTCGCTGCAGGGTCGCCCGCTGTTCGGGGTCGAGATGAAAATCGTGGATGCCGCCGGCAAGCGCCTGCCGCACGACGGCCGCGCCGCGGGCGAGCTTCTGGTCCGCGGCCCGTGGATCATCAGCGCCTATTTCCACGACGAGCAGGCGGGCCAAGGCGCATTCGACGCGGATGGCTGGTTCCGCACCGGCGACGTCGCCGCCATCGATCCCGACGGCTATCTGCGCATCACCGACCGCAGCAAGGACGTCATCAAATCGGGCGGCGAGTGGATCAGCTCGATCGACATCGAGAACACCGCGATGGGCCATCCCGACGTGGCGGAAGCGGCGGTGATCGGCCTGCCGCATTCGAAATGGGGCGAGCGGCCGCTGCTCATCGTCGTGCCCAAGCCGGGCGCACCCAAGGACAAGCACGCGCTGCTCGAGGCGCTCGCCGGAAAGGTGGCGAAATGGATGCTGCCGGACGACGTGGTGTTCGCCGAGGAATTGCCGCATACCGCGACCGGCAAGCTGCTCAAGACCAAGCTGCGCGAGCAGTACAAGGAGCACCGGTTGCCGGGCGATCAGAAGTCAGAAGTCAGTGATCAGAAGTCAGTAATCAGTAAGCACTGATCCGCTGTGATTACTGAACACTGATTACTGACTACTGATCACCTGAAATGCACTCCGATGGTGTCGGCGACGCACGCGGGCCGCTCGCTGCCTTCGATCTCGACCTTGGTGTGATAGGTGACGCGCAGGCCGTTGGGCGGGACATCGACGGCCTCCCCGATGCCGATGCGGCCGCGCAGCCGCGCGCCGGCCGGAACCGGGCTGAGATAGCGCACCCGGTTCGAGCCGTAATTGAGGCTGTTCCTCACGCCCTCGATCCGCAGCACGGTGCGGAAGAACGACGGCAAGAGCGACAGGGTGAGCAGCCCGTGCGCGATGGTCGTGCCGTAGGGCAGCTCACGCCGCGCCCGCTCGACGTCGACGTGGATCCATTGGTCGTCACCGGTCGCCTCGGCGAAGCGGTCGATGCGTTGCTGCGAGACCAGCACCCAATCGCTGACCCCGACCTCCTCGCCGATGGCGGCTCTCACGGCGTCGAAATCCGCAAACACCCGCATGAATTCCTCCCTCTTGCCATGCCCGGCGCGCGCATTTACGGCCAAAACGGGCGAGGAAGCGAGCCCCGCGCGGGCGCGTGATGGTTCGCCGCATCCGGCCGAGCGGGCGCTTGACTACGCGCGCCCCCAGGGCTCATCTAGGCGTCGGGTGCGCATGAAATTGCGCAACAAGGATCGATCAAACGGGAGGAAGCCCGATGAAATCCCTGCATTTGCAAGCGGCGTTGCTGGCTGGCGCGGCGGTGTTGCTGAGCTCACCCGCGGGCGCCCAGGAAACCGTCCGGATCGCCTTCATCGATCCGTTGTCCGGGCTTGCCGCGAGCACCGGCGAGGCGGGGCTCAAGACCTTCCAGTACCTCGCCGAGCAGGTCAACGCCAAGGGCGGCGTGCTCGGCAAGAAGCTCGAAGTCGTGGGCTACGACAACAAGGTCAACGCCCAGGAAAGCCTGGTGCAGCTGCAAAAGGCCATCGACGCCGGCATTCGCATCGTCACCCAGGGCAACGGCTCGAACGTCGCCGCCGCGCTCGAGGATCAGGTCGGCAAGTACAACGATCGCAATCCGGGCAAGGAAGTCGTCTATTTCAACTACGCCGCCGTCGACCCGGTGCTCACCAACGACAAATGCAATTATTGGCATTTCCGCTGGGACGCCAATTCCGACATCAAGATGGAAGCGCTCACCAACTACATGAAGACGCGCACCAACATCAAGAAGATCTACCTGATCAACCAGGATTATTCGTTCGGCCAGGCGGTGCGCAGTGCGGCCCGCAAGATGCTCTCGGAGAAGCGCCCCGACATCCAGATCGTGGGCGACGAGGTGCATCCGCTGCAGAAGATCACCGATTTCTCGCCCTATGTCGCCAAGATCAAGGCGTCCGGCGCCGACAGCGTCGTGACCGGCAACTGGGCCAACGATTTCGCGCTGCTGCTCAAGGCCTCGGCGGATGCCGGGCTGCAGGTGGATTGGTACACCTATTATGCCGGCAGCCTCGGCGGCGCCACCGCGATCAAGCAGGCGAACGTGCCCGACCGCGTATTTCAAATCGCCGAGGGCTATCCGAACATCCCCTACAAGCCGTCGCAGGACTTCGAGAAAGCATTCCGCGCCAAGATCGGGCAGACGCTGCTCTATCCGCGCGCCGTCAACGAGATGAACATGCTGGTCAAGGCCATCCAGGAAGCGAATTCGGCCGAGCCGGGGAAGATCGCCGCCAAGCTCGAGGGCATGAAGATCGGGGTGCACAACGGCGGTGAAGGCTTCATGCGCGCCGACGACCATCAGTTCTTCCAGCCGATCTACATCGCCAACCTCGGCCCGATCGGCAAGGACCTGCCGTTCGACGAGGAAAATACCGGCTGGGGCTGGAAGGTCGTCGGCAAGGTGGACACCAACAACACCATCGTGCCGACCAGTTGCAAGATGAACCGCCCGAGTTGACGTCGCTGACGATCGCAGTCGGGACGGTGAGTGACATCATCAGATCGACGGGGATGCGAATGACCGCGAGCTTGCTCGGGACACCTCCCCCTGGAGGGGAGAGGCACAGGTGGCCTTCGGCCGCCGTTCTTATCATCAAGACGCCGACGCAAAGCGTCGGCTTTCGGAGCGTCGCAGACGCGAGCCGGGAGGGGGTGAAGCGGAATCACCCCACCCGGCAGCTCGCAAATGCTCGCTGCCGACCCTCCCCCTCCAGGGGAGGATGAAGAGCGAAGGCTGACCCATGCTCGAGCTCGTCATCATCTCGACCCTCAACGGCGTGCTCTACGGCATGCTGCTGTTCCTGATGGCGAGCGGCTTGACGCTGATCTTCAGCATGATGGGCGTGCTCAATTTCGCCCATGCCAGCTTCTACATGCTCGGCGCGTTCTTCGGCTTCCAGATCAGCCAATGGCTGGGATTCTGGCCGGCGTTCATCGTCGCGCCGGTGCTGGTCGGGGCGATCGGCGCGCTGGTCGAGCGCTACGGTCTGCGCAACGTGCACCGGCACGGCCACGTCGCCGAGCTGTTGTTCACGTTCGGCCTCGCCTTCGTGATCGAAGAATTGGTGCAGATGATCTGGGGCAAGGTGCCGGTCGACTACCGGGTGCCGCCCTCGCTCGATTTCAGCGCGTTCACCGTCTTCACCACCACCTACCCGGCCTACAAGATGTTCGAGCTCCTGACCGCGATCGCGATCTTCGCGGTGCTGCTCGCGGTGCTGACCAAGACCCGGGTCGGCCTCATCATCCAGGCGGCGCTCACGCATCCCAACATGGTGGCCATGCTCGGCCACAACGTGCCGCGGGTGTTCATGCTGGTGTTCGGGGTCGGCACCGGGCTCGCCGCGGTCGCCGGCGTCATCGCCGGCCCGGCCTTCGTCACGCAATCCAACATGGCGGCCGTGCTCGGTCCGATCCTGTTCGTGGTCATCGTGGTCGGGGGGCTCGGCTCGCTGTCGGGCGCGTTCGTCGCCTCGCTGCTGATCGGGTTGGTCCAGACGTTCGCGGTCTCGGTCAATTTCTCCATCTCCGACCTGTTCGCCGGAATGGGCTACACGCCGGCCGCCGGCACGATCCTGCACGACCTGTGGGAGGTGACCGTGGCCCAGATCGCGCCGATCATTCCCTACCTGATGCTGGTGTTGATCCTGATCTTTCGGCCGACCGGGCTGTTGGGGAAACGCGAGACGTGACCGACACGGCGAAAATCGGCGCGCGCACCGCCCAGCCGGCCGATTGGCTCGGCATGGCGCGGCGGTACGGGGCGTGGCTGCTGCTCGCCGCCGCCTTCGCCGTGCTGCCGAAAATCTTCGCCTCCGGCACCGCGCACACGATGATGAGTCTGATGGGCATCATGATCGTGTTCGCGCTGTCCTACAACATGCTGCTCGGGGAAACCGGGCTGTTGTCGTTCGGCCACGCGGTCTATTACGGGCTCGGCGGGTTTCTCGCCGTGCACGCGATGAACACCCTCGCGCACGACGCGCTGCCGGTGCCGGTGTTCCTGATTCCGCTGGTCGGCGGCTTCTCCGGCTTGGTGTTCGGGATCGTCTTCGGCTCGGTCTCGACCCGGCGCGGCGGCACCGCGTTCGCCATGATCTCGCTTGGCCTGGGCGAGCTGGTGGCGTCGAGCTCGCTGATCCTGCGCAGCTTCTTCGGCGGCGAAGAAGGCTTCAGCACCAACCGCACCAAGCTGTTTCGCGTGTTCGACCTCAGCTTCGGGCCGCAGCTCCAGGTCTATTACCTGATCGCCGCCTGGTGCCTGATCTCGATGATCGCCATGTACGCGCTGACCCGGACCCCGTTCGGGCGCATGTGCAACGCGGTGCGCGACAACCCGGAGCGGGCGCAGTTCGTCGGCTATAACCCCTACACGGTGCGCTTCATCGCGTTTTGCCTCGCCGGCCTGTTCGCCGGGATTGCCGGGGGGCTCGCGGCGATCAATTTCGAGCTGGTGAATGCTTCGGTGGTCGGGGCCGGGCAATCCGGCACCGTGCTGCTCGCCGCCTACATCGGCGGCATCGGCAATTTCATCGGTCCGGTGATCGGCGCCGTCCTCGTCACCTATCTGCAGGTGATGCTCAGCGACGTCACCGAGATCTGGCAGCTCTATTTCGGCCTGCTGTTCATCGGCATGGTGATGTTCGCCCCGGGCGGAATCGCCGGGTTGATCTTCATGCACGAGCCGTTGTGGCACGCCGGCGCCTATCGGGTCCTGTTCGGCCGGCTGATCCCGGCGTACCTGTTGGCGCTGCTTCCCGGATTGACGGCGCTTCTCGGCCTGATCCTCGTCATCGAGATGACGTTCCGGCTGATGGTGAAAGCCTCCGAAGGCACGGGCATGAGCTTCTTCGGCGTGCCGCTCGATGCCGCCGCTCCCGTGCCGTGGATCGCGGCGGCCGTATTGCTCGTCGGCGGCTTCTATCTGTTCCGCCGGACCTGGCCGCTCATCGCCGATGCCTGGCAGGCCGCCCATGGCGAGGTGCAGCAGGCACGCCGGAGGGCCGCATGAACCCGGCCATCGAGCTCGTCGACCTGCGCAAGAACTTCGGCCCCACCGAGATCATCCGCGGGGTCAGCCTGACGATCCCGCTCGGCGAGCGCCACGCCATGATCGGTCCCAACGGCGCCGGCAAATCCACGCTGTTCAACCTGATCAGCGGGCGCCTGACCCCCACCGCCGGCGGCATCCGCTTCAAGGGCGAGGACATCACCGGCCACAAACCCTACGAGATCAATCGGCGCGGGCTGTCGCGCAGCTTCCAGGTGACGAATATCTTTCCGCGACTGAGCGTGTGGGAGAACATCCGCTGCGCGGTGCTGTGGTCGCTGGGCTACCGCTACTCGTTCTGGCACGGCATCAATGCGCTTGCCGACGTGCGCCAGCGCACCGAGCAGATTCTCGAGGAGATCCATCTCGCCGACCGCCGGCGCATCCAGGCCGGCGTGCTCACCTACGCCGAGCAGCGCGCGCTCGAGATCGGCATCACGATCGCGGGCGGCGCCGAGATCATCCTGCTCGACGAGCCGACCGCCGGGATGAGCCACGCCGAAACCGAGGACGCCGTCGCGCTGATTCGCAAGATCAGCGCCGGCAGGACCTTGATGATGATCGAGCACGACATGGGCGTCGTGTTCGATCTCGCCGACCGCATCTCGGTGCTGGTCTACGGGCAGATCATCGCCTGCGATGAGCCCGCGAAGATCAAGGCCGATCCCGCGGTCCAGCAGGCCTATCTCGGCACGGCGGTGGCGGCGTGATGCTCGAAGTCAGCGACCTTCACGCCTATTACGGCAAGAGCCACATCCTGCAGGGCGTGCATCTTGCGGTCGGCGCCGGCGAGATCGTCAGCATCCTGGGCCGCAACGGGGTCGGCCGTTCGACGACGCTCAAAGCCATCATGGGCGACGTGCCGCCGCACGGCTCGATCATCTTCAAGGGCGAGCCGATCGCGGGATTGAAGCCCTACGAGATCGCCCACCGCGGGCTCGGCTACGTGCCGGAAGACCGCGCCGTGTTTCCCACGCTTACCGTCGAGCACAACCTGCTGCTCGGGGTCAAGAACGCCAACAAGAGCCCGCGCTGGAGCTTTGCCGATACCTACCGGGTGTTCCCGCGGCTCAAGGAGCGCGCCCCGACGATGGCCGGCGTGCTCTCCGGCGGCGAGCAGCAGATGCTCACCATTTGCCGCACCATGATGGGCGATCCGGATCTCATCATGATCGACGAGCCGACCGAGGGCCTCTCGCCGCAAATGGTGGAGCGCGTCGGCCAATTGCTGCAAAGCATCGCCGAGCGCAACGTCTCGATTCTCTTGGTCGAGCAGAAGCTCACCATCGCCATGCAGATCTCGCACCGGGTCTACGTCATGGGCCACGGCCGCATCGTGTTCGAAGGCACCCCCGCCGACCTCAAGAAGAACGAGGCCGTGCGCAAGGAATGGCTGGAGGTGTGAGGCGTGTACTCATTAATGCGCAGATCGCAGGTCCGCTTTCGGGGTTGAACCGGAAAACATTTGCTCACTTCGAGACTTACCGATTTTGACCCATAGCGGTCCTCAGGGGCCTTAACCAACAGCCTACACGGCGCAGTCTAGGTGTCCTACTCCGTGACCTGCGCCCTTCGCCGCGTCGCGCCAATTGGGCTACATTCGGAGGCTAAGCGGACCTGCCGGCGGACTCGGGGAACCGACGCGAATGACCCGCTGCGCACGGTCCGCGGAAAGCTCAACCGCTCCTGATCCTTTCCTATCGCTGTGAAAAAGCTGCAATCCAGCCTCAACTCCGGCGATTAGGAGGCATCGGGGAATCGGTCGCACCGGAACTGGGCTAGGACATTCACGATCGTATTCGTGCGCGGCTGGTCATTGCGGATGACCATAAATGCGAGTGATCTTTATCCGGCTGCCGTCTAGCCACCTCGCTCGGACTTAAAGTCCTTTGGACTTCAATAACCTCGCGAGATAATCGTTGGAGGCGTCGACGATCCGGTCGTTCTCGGCTGGGCTCAGGTACTTGGTGGAATAAGACCCTATTTTATTGATAGCCCCCTTCTGGGCTTCGACCTCTTTGACGAATGCGCGCGTATCACAAACCGACTTCTGTTGCGCCGGCGTGAGAGTCGAATACGCGCTCGGAGTAAGTCGAGAGGGAGACGCGGCGAGCGCCTTGAAGTCGCTGCCCGACGGAGTGCATGCTTGGGCCGCCGGTGAAATCAGTTTGGCGGTGGACGCGGCAGGCTTCCATTCACTAGTAAGTCGCTTTCCTTCCGCGATTTCCTCCGGTGTCATTTTTTCGGCGAGTATTTTAAGCCGTCCACCAACGAATTGACCACCCGCCGCGACTGCGAGGCTGTACCACATATATGCCTGAGCCGAGTCTTGCTTCATACCCCTGCCGTACTCATACATCTCGCCGATTTGGAACTGTGCGTCGGCATAATTCTGATTCGCTGCCTTGCGATACCAGTTCATCGCTTCCGTATAGTTCTGCGTTACGCCCCAGCCATTCGCATAGGAATCGCCTATGCTTTTTTGAGCTTTAGCATCTCCTTGATCGGCTTGCTGATGCCACAGTTTCAGGGCGGTGCTATAATCTACGGCAAACGCGGCTGTGTGTACCCAGGCAGTGAGAAGGATCGTCGCCATCATCATGAAAGAAGCTCGTTTCCAGTTCGCCATTGTTCTTGATCCATTCTTGGTGTGAGGTTGAGGGGCGCCACTGACCTGACGGATTTTTCGTACCGAATAGCAAGATTACGGCATTGGCGTGACTTGATCCCGTGGCGGCGGAAAGCCTGCTGCAGGCATCAGCTGAATGTCGCCTGCTGCCCAGCCCAGAGGGCTGAAAGTGGCCGGCAGACGGCCGATCACCGGGATGGCCGACGACCGCTCCGGGCGGCCTGGGGGCCGATGAGCCCTTTGAGGGTCGGATGAAAAAATTGCGAGATCGGGACGCAAAGTGTCTCTTGGCCGCGCGCTCGACATCCGTGAACGTTCCTTGCTGCGGTGCAAGAGTCTGCATATGGCACCAAGCGGCCGGGCAGGGTTCGCCCGCTTAGGTCAGCTCTGAGGAGAAAAGCGGACACGATCACGAGGGCCGCTACCGCCGCTGATGACCCTCTTCCGACATTGGGCCCGACGAATTGCAGCTGCGCAAATGGACATTGAAAACCCCATTTCGCCTGTCGCAAATCTCTGCTGTAATCACGTCATTGCAGTCATTGTCTGCGTTCCGGTAGAACCCGCGAGGCCCGCTCATGTCGACCCGTCCGCCGCTGCCGCCGTTCACCGCCGAGACCGCCGCGCGCAAGGCGCGGGCTGCCGAAGATGCGTGGAATACGCGCGAGCCCGAGCGCGTGGCGCTCGCCTACACCGAGGACA
>Ga0153941_1000094_pt1 | contig 48165 bp, 49 predicted proteins | sample TSNJ025MetaG_FD_104733 | JGI IMG/M metagenome (GOLD analysis project Ga0153941, IMG submission 104733) | Attine ant fungus gardens microbial communities from New Jersey, USA - TSNJ025 MetaG | ecosystem: Host-associated > Fungi > Mycelium > Unclassified | place: USA: New Jersey, Brendan T. Byrne...
AGTCCCCTAGGGAGCGCCAAAATTCAATAATTTCAATAAATTGAAAAACGGAACGGCTAAATGTTCCGTGTTTTTTGCCGCGAATGCTCAATTCGGAAAATAAGCCTGGTGCCGAGGCCAGACTGTAGAAAATCATTCCACCTTGACCGTGGCGATGTGGGCCGTATGTTTCGGCGGTCGTTATCTCCCCCGATTGCGACCGCTTCGAAAGAAGTGCGCCCGCTGGCCACCCCCAATTCCCGGTCAGCGGGCATTATTGTATGGCCCACCCTCTCCAAATGATCTGGTAAGATTGCCTGCATGGCTTGAAACGCATGGGAGGAACGGGCCGATGCCGATCTTCACGTTGGATTGACCCCGGTTTGGCATCTGGATGCCAAGTGGCTCATCAGATGAGCATTCACCGTGATAAAGTTTTCGGTAGAGGTAAAAAACCTCGCTGTTGGCGCTCTGTCAGTCAGGCTTGGCCATATCGCGTCAGAAATCTTGTGAACAGGCTCGCGCTTTAAGGCAGACCGTCTTGTAAAGGGGAGAGCACATACAATTTTTATGACTACGATAGCGCGCGCTGATTCTGACTGGCTACGATGCTTTATTTTATTGATATAACATCTTTTTCCTGGAAATCCGGCCTTGCTTTCCCCAACAATGTTTTAAAGCCTATTCAGTGGGATCGGTATCAAAGAAACTTCGTCTTAACAATAAGTTAGAGCGTTACAGTGATTCATGTTGAACGCAAGACGCTCTGGAAAAAATTAACGCCATACGGCTTTCGGCGCGATTGAATGAGCCTGATGGCGACACAACTACTCCCCGACCATTACGCCCGTCGTGGTCAAATTTGGGGAGAACTGCCCGCTGGCTTTGCTCTGCAGCAATGTCAGCGGGCGGAGAAACCGCAGCCTCTCCTGGCGGATAGCGTTGCCGCAAACGCCAGGAGTTGCTCCGACATCGGACGGCTAGCCGGAAACCCTTTAAATGCGAAGTTCGCATTCGCAATTGCAAAGACTTGAAGCTAAGGCATTCCGGCTCAGAGCGTATTCACATGTCAGACTCGAACGCCTGAATATCTCATTTTTCTTTCAGGAGAGCATCGAGAGCTGCATTTAGACCCTTTGTGGAGGCGTCGACCTTGACGTCCTGCCCAGCCTGATTGCGGTAAGCGATGAAAATCTTGTCACCTACCTTGCGAAGGGCAGCAAGCTGAGCATCGGTAACTGGACCCGTCGCTGTGCACATTTGCGGCTGGCAGGCAACAAACGACAATTCGAGGATCGCCTTGTCATCCGCGCCGGTTATCTTGACCGGGACATTGAGTACCGCCGCTATCGGCAGCTGAACTGCGGCCTGCACTGTTTTGTCTGAAGCCAGTTTTCCGATGGAGAAGACCGCCGCGACGCCTTCCTGATTGGTCTGCTGATCCTTCACAACCAGCGTCGAGCGTACTTCGCAAGCCTTGACTGTCTTGTTTTCCTTGTCTGTCCGGGTCGTGCAACCCATGATCCAGCTATCGAACGTGGTCGAGGTCGTTGTCTCCTGCTGCGCTAAGGCACCTGTTGTCAGCGCAAGGGCAAGAGGAAGAGCTAATAAGAAACGGCTTTTCATGGTTTTATTCCTGTTCTTGAGGTCGGTTGGAGCATCGTTCTGAAAAGCGGAAGCCGGTTTTCTGCGAAGAATGATGCGACTTAAGAAAATTTATATTGTCGAGTGCTTTTACGATTCCAACTGGTTCTTTTTGGCCATATGCAACTCAAGCAGCACTGGTAGATTGGCAAGTGACATAAGATGCGCATAGATCCAGCCGAGATAGCCGTTCTTGTGCAAATGAGAAAGTTGTGAGCCGGTCAATTTGGAAAATCTTTCTTCGTTGACCACCAGAAAATCCTGGATCTGAAACAAGGCACCGCCAGCGCTGCGTACATCCGCAGAACGTTTCTCCAGCAGTTTGAGTTTCCTCAGTTCAGCGACGAACTGGTTGGTACGCTGCAAGTCGTTATTGAAACCGTTCAGGAACTGTACCGCATTCTTCAGAAGTTCGGTTTCGCTACCATCCTCATTGAACAGCAAGCTTCCTTCCTTGTTATTAAAACCGGGAAAGGTTGCATCGAAGCAGACCGTGAATTCCCTGGTGTTATCTGGGGTGCCGGCCAGAACGAAGGGGTAGCGACGAATGAAGGCGGGAATATAGGTATCACGTTTCCATTGCATGTCATTTGAAACATAATCGTTGCTGTCGCGCTCGAGCCCGGTGAGCAGGATCGCAGTGATCTTTTCATCATCACCCTGGCCCTCACTGGCAAAAACAATCGGGTAGGACCGCGAAGCCTGATAAAACTCCACTCCTGCGACCGGAAGCCAATGGGTGTGCGCAGCGAACTCAAAGCCATCAGCCGCCGCCAGTCTGAGCCCTTTATGTTCATCCCGCGATAGAGCCGTGACGTTCCTATATAATAACATGGTCTTCGACATGGCCAGATTTCCCCCGGCTTGCTGGTTTGACTGTTCACCAGGTGCATTCGTCATATGGCAATGACGAATGCACATCAATTGGTGTTAGATTGCCATGGCGTTTTGACATCAACCGGCTCATAGAACAAGGTAAAGTCTTATCAACCCAAACACCTCTGAGTATCAGCGCACAAATAGTCGTCATGGTGCATAGGAGAGAGCGTCACAGTTCATATTACCATACCGCCGCCTGCACCTTGTCCTGTGATGACTTATTAATTCACAATTCCTGCTCATGTGACATGATGCTTATTTGGAACCCGACATGACAATCCGTCTTTTGGCGCCCTCACTTGATCTTCTTCCTCAGTATACTGAAGCCTTGCAATGCGGCTGGTCTCCGACAACGTCCCGTCCTTTGGAAAGCATTCGTGAGGAATTACGGCAAATTGCCGACGACCCAGCCAGTTTCATTGCCAGCCTTGATGATCCCGAGGCCAAAGGCGCTGCAATAACCCTGCCTGACGGTTCTTCGGTGCCACGCCTTCCGGGGTTTCGGCGCTGGATTTTCGACGGGGAATTTTGTGGAGCCGTCAATTTTCGCTGGCAGCACGGCACATCTGCGCTACCGGCATATGTACTGGGCCATATCGGATATCTTGTGGTTCCCTGGAAGCGTGGCAGGAGTTATGCCGGTCAGGCACTCAAGCTGATATTGCCCGATGCCCGCAAGCTGGGCCTCATCCACGTGGAGTTAACGGCGGATTCCAATAACATCGCCTCGCAGAAAACTATTCTGGCCTGCGGTGGTATTTTGATAGAACGGTTTATGAAGAGCGAAGCTTACGGCAAATCAGGCAATACAGAAATGCTGCGTTATCGCATTTATCTTGACGGAGCCGATCAGGAGCCTGGCTAAACGTCACTCAGAATGGACTGTCTGCTGCGAAATATTGTCTACCGGATAATCCGCGATTACCCTTCAGGAAGATATTTAATCCCACGCGACCCCTGCCCTTGTGCCTCTGCGCTTTATGCGCTTAGGCTTTTTTCGGGCAGACACGTCTTCTTCTCTGTTTCCAGCCAGAAGAATGGCCGAGATATCCACCTGGTCACCAAGATCAGTGAAGTGCAGGCTGTCCTCAATCTCACTCATGAATTGTTCTGTTGCCGCCACAGCCTGATCAGCTTTCCCGGAAATAATCAAATCGATGATCGGGCCCAAGTGGTCCCGGGGTGGCCAAACCGCTGTCATCTTCTGGTACAGCATCAGCGCTAATGTTGCTCTTCCAACGGTATTCTCATGAAAGACGGCAAGTGCAAAATTGCCGTGGAGATGCGCCAGCAGAATGAAGAATTCGGCGATGAGGCGATTATGGATATCAATCTCGCTGGCTGAAAGTTTGCTCAGAATGTCATGGTGGGTTTTAAGAAGCTTGGCCTGCGCCGCAGGAAAGTGTTTTCTGCTTGCGAGCTTTCGAACCAGATGGCAGGTCGTCAGTCGCAAAATCTCGAAAATCTCATGAGTTTCTGCTTCGGTTGGCGAAGCTATAAAAGCGCCTCGGCCAGGTGGCAACGAAACAACTCCCTCCTGCTCCATGATGATCATCACTCTTCTCACCACTGTGCGGCTGACTGAAAAGCTCTGACCTAGCTGGTCTTCAGGTAACTTGGTTCCTGGCCGGATTCTCCGCTCGAAAATAGCCTTCCAAATCTTGTTATGGATCAGATCTCCAACATCCGATGACTCATCGTTTAAAAAAGTGTTTTTACTTTTAGCAAGAGCCGGCGAAAGGTAATGTTCGTTCATTAAACGATCTCCGGGAGAGATATTCTCCGACCATGTGGATTGCTAAAACTCTTCCGTTCAACCCGAAACTGATAGGGAAAACAAAATTTGTTGAACCAATGAACTTCAGAGTCCTTCTAGCCAAGTGGAACCAAAGACCCGTTTTAGAGCAACAAACAATCCAATGCCGCGGCGGAAGAAAATCCGATACTCTGATATACAGTCTGAATCATGCCACCCCTCCCGATAGCTTAACGATTTATGCCACGCTGGTATTACTTGTAACAGCAAACAACGACACGCTGAATAAGGCAACCCTGTGTAATGTTAGCTCAAAACCAAAAAATAACCCTATTTATTTCTTCCGTATCTTTATCAACCTTCTCCGGAAAGGAGACAATTCTATGGTACAGAGGGGGCTGCAGGTAGGGCAGCTCCCTAATGTAGATATTAAGAAATTTCCTATTTCCTAACTTATATTGCTGAAATGAGCTTAAAATTGTCAGCCATTAGGTTTGAAAGTAGATGGTAATCAGAAAAACTCCTAAAAAAATACCTTGGAGAATACCGGTTTATTTATTGAAATAAACAATTTTTAAAACTACGCGAGCCCAAGCACCGTATTTTTTGACGGTGACTAAGCTGAGCTTGGTAGTGACTGAGTTGAACTTTATGAGTAGGATTAACGACACACAAGCCATCGGCCTTGGAATGTCAGGTCTCGGTCTGACTCGAATACAAGGCTGGGGGCTTTTGTGATTTACGAATCCGCCGCAACAATCTGACATGCAAACTTACGACAGACGATACAACCCTAGCAGTCGCAAGCAACCACACAAGACCCGTATCTTTTCTAGAAAATCGCTTTAGATATTTTTGACCGCTGATTCATTGTAGTTCCCCTCCGCTACGCTGGTCTCTGCCGGATCAGGGTAGCGGTTCCTTCTTACATATGTCTGGAGTGAATATGTACCTCATTACGGGTCATTGCAAGCTGAAAATAAGGAAAAATAACAATAAGTCAGCTAACTATGTTCCTTTTTTAGGTATGACACTGATAAATATGCCTAAAAATAAATACAATTTTTTTTCCTTTTTGTTGCAAACAATTCAGCAGTTCAGGAGTTGAACTGCTATGCGGAAGGACATTGGAGAACGATTGCAGCAGGTCAGAAAAGAGCTCGGCTGGGCCCTCAGAAAGATGGCAAAAGAAGCCGACGTCAGCTTGTCGACCTGGCAGAGATTGGAAAGCGGAGATAACGCTCCGAGCGGAGAAACTCTTTTAAAATTCGCCGACCTCGGTCTCGATCCGACCTGGATATTAACCGGACGGGGAAACATGCGAAGAATAGAGGCCAAAGCTGCATCGCTTCTCGACGCCGAGTTGCTTGGACGAGTAACCGAAGTCATCTGCAAAGTTTACAATGAAGAGAATATCTGTATCTTACCGATTGATCTTGGTCGCCTCGCAGCCCAAAAATATAATGAGATTTATGTAGCAAGTACCGATCAGGATGAACAGCAAGCCATGCTGAAATTGATGATTGTTCAGCTCCGCATTAAGATCAACCAATCAATCAAAGCTTCCGGACACGAAGAGATCATGAACTGAGCCCGACGGTTTGCATGAAAATTCTAATGGTATCATCCGCTTAATCGAGCCAGCGAGTAAATAATACTAGGGAATATCCTCATTTCTTTCGAGAAAATTTCCCTGTAACAGCTCTCAAAAAAATACAACGAGCTTAACCACAATCACAAGTGTATCGATTTGTAATTCATTCGAAACAGTTGCGACGATGCCGCATGCAGAGGGACGTTGACCTAACTGCCTGCGAGTGGAATGTTGTTCCCGTCATATTGGCTCTTTGGAGCGGGAGATGGGTCGATGCTGAAAATCTGGGGCCGCAAGAACTCGGTCAATGTCAAGAAAGTGCTCTGGTGCGCGGAAGAATTGGCCCTGCCCTATGAGCAGATCGATGCAGGCGGCGCATTCGGAAAGGTTTCCGAGCCGGAATACCTCTCGCTCAATCCCAACGGATTGGTGCCGACGCTCGAAGATAACGGCTTTTCCGTCTGGGAATCCAACACTATCGTGCGTTATCTCGCAGCAAAATACGGCGATGCTTCTTTTTATCCGCATGATATTCAACGACGGGCAAACGCGGAACAATGGATGGACTGGGTGATTTCCTCCATGGCAGCTCCGCACCGTGACATTTTCTGGAACCTGATTCGCACTCCGGAACCCGATCGGGACATGGTGGCCGTTGCATCTGGAATAGAGCGTTGCTCCAAGCTGCTCGCAATCCTTGATGCCACGCTGAGCGATAAGCTTTTCCTGGGTGGCGATGCGCTTTCGGTCGCCGATATAGCGGTCGGTCCTTTTATTTATAACTGGTTTGCCATGCCAATAACCCGTCCGGAATTGCCGCATCTGAGGTCGTGGTATGAGCGCCTTGCAAAGCGGCCAGCTTTCATCAGAACCGTCATACAACCTCTTACCTGAGAAAACCATTCTCTACGTTTTGATGTCTACCCGAGAGGCAGGTTTGAACTTCTCGACCAATGCTTCAGCCTGAAAGAGCAGATCGACGATGAAAAAAGGTCCCGCCAAGCTAACTGCCGGACAGGTATGGAGTGCAGAGGATTATGCCGGCCATGCCGGCTTCGTCCCTGCCCTTGGAAAAACGGCACTGGCATTGCTCGATCCGCAACCTGGAGAACGTATCCTTGATCTCGGCTGCGGAGACGGCGTTCTTACCTCCGCCATCACCCAAGCGGGAGCGAAGGTCGTCGGTGTCGATGCTTCGCCACAACTGATAGAGGCCGCGATCGCACGAGGTATCGATGCCCATCTGATGGATGGCCAGAAACTCAGCTTCGACAAGGAGTTCAATGCGGTATTCTCAAGTGCGGCACTGCATTGGATGAAAGATTGGCGCGGCGTTCTCGATGGCGTTGGAAAAGCCCTGCAACCCGGAGGACGTTTCGTCGGAGAATTCGGAGCCCATGGCAATGTCGCCGCCATAGTCACCGCCTTGATCGCTGTCCTCAATACGCGTGGCCTGGATGGTTCAGCGCGGTTTCCCTGGTTCTTCCCGACCGTTGATGAATATCGGGCAGCGTTGATCGAATACAACTTTGATGTTCATGAGATCATCGCCATTGCGCGCCCGACCCCTTTGCCGACAGGTATACGCGGCTGGCTGACGACATTCGCCAATCCCTTCCTGATAGGCCTCGCGCCAGAAGAGCGACGCTCCGTCGTCGAGGATGCAATAGCGGCGCTGACCACGAGCCTGTGCGATACAAGAGGCAACTGGACCGCCGATTATGTGCGATTGAGATTCCGGGCAACCCTTCGCCGGAACTAGTGGGAACCTTATTTGTTTGATATTATTGAAAGGCATTCGTTTTTTTCCGTTTTGCCTCTGTTTCGCCATGCTCACATTGATTATGGTGATTTGTTATGCGTCCGCCTTATCGGGGACCGATCATGACCTCCTCTGATGAGGGGGCCTATGGAGGAGTTATATGGCTGCAGCGCTTCCAGTGCTTGCTCAGGATAGTGGCCTATCCCGTTATCTCGATGAAATTCGTCGGTTTCCGATGTTGGAGCCGAATGAGGAGTTCATGCTCGCCAAGAGCTGGCGTGAGCACGGCGACCGTGACGCCGCTCACCGGCTCGTGACGTCTCACCTGCGGCTTGTCGCTAAAATCGCCATGGGATATCGCGGCTACGGCCTGCCGATTGCGGAAGTCGTTTCCGAAGGCAATGTCGGCCTGATGCAGGCCATCAAACGTTTCGACCCGGACAAGGGTTTCCGGCTGGCCACTTATGCGATGTGGTGGATCAAGGCGGCCATCCAGGAATACATCCTGCGATCTTGGTCACTTGTGAAAATGGGCACCACCGCCAATCAGAAGAAGCTGTTCTTCAATCTGCGGAAAGCGAAGGGTCGTATTTCCGCTCTTGAGGAAGGGGACCTGAAACCTGATCAGGTCAAACACATAGCAACCCGTCTCGGCGTCAATGAAACCGATGTCATAGAGATGAATCGTCGCCTTGGTGGCGATGTCTCGCTCAATGCTCCGCTTCGCACTGAGAATGAAAGCGGCGAATGGCAGGACTGGCTGGTTGACGACAGCGCAAGCCAGGAACAGGTTCTTGTTGCCGAGGAAGAGGGATCAAACCGCCTTCAGGCGCTTCGTCAGGCTCTTGATGTGCTTAATCCCCGCGAAAGAAGAATTTTCGAGGCCCGTCGTCTGGTCGATGACCCTGTTACCCTCGAAGAGCTTTCGACCGAATTCGGCGTTTCCCGTGAACGTGTCCGCCAGATTGAAGTTCGTGCTTTCGAGAAAGTTCAGGAAGCTGTCAGAAAGAACCTGATCGCCCGTGAAACACCGGCTCAATTACAGGCCGCTGCCTCTGACTAATTCGATTGATCTGCATGCAAAAAGAACCCGGTGAATTCAGCTTTCACCGGGTTCTTTTTTGCATCGTACGGAAAAGTGGGAGGCGGTTTCCCGCACGATGCGGCACAAGGCAATTTGTACCTGCCGTGCATATATAAAAATCACGCAACGTTGTGAGGTATGAACTCTCGCGATACATTAGAGCGTTTTGCGTTCAATATGAATCGCTAAAACGCTCTAACCTATTGTTAAAACACATTTTCTTATCGTTTAGTCAATACCGATTAAACGGAAAAAGCTCTAGCGATTGTACACGGGACTTGGCCCCCTGAACTCCAGCCACACCCGATTGCAGGCCTCGACCGCAGCATCGGATAGCGGGCCTTCCTCGCAAGCCGCCAGGTTCTGGTCGAGCTGCTCAAGCCTGGACGCTCCGAGAATGACGCAATCGGAGGTGGTGTGATACAGCAGCCAGTTCAGGGACATGCTGATCATCGAACGCCCTTCGTCAGCCGCTATCTTCTTGAGTTGCTCAATCGCGGCGAAGTCCTGCGCATGCCAATAGCGCCCCTGGTAGAGCGGATTGGAATCAAAACGCGTGCCCGGCGCAACATTCTGGAAGTCATGCTTCCCGGTCAACAGCCCGGCCGCCAGCGGATTGTAGGCGATGATCGAGACGCCGAATTCCTTGGCCATGAAAATGAATTCCTGCTCGATTCCCCGGGCAATCAGGCTGTACATGGTCTGCGCGGCGCAAGGCACTGCGTATTTTTGTTTCTCGGCGATCGAGAACATCTGCGCAACCTGCCAGGAGGCGTAATTTGAAGTCGCCATGTAGCGGATTTTTCCCTGCCGAACGAGACTGTCCATAGCCTCCATCGTTTCCTCGATCGGAACCTGATAATCCGGCTGATGCAGGAAATAGAAATCGAGATAATCGGTCTGCAACCGTTTCAGACTGTCGTCGATTGCCTTGAATATCGCTTTCTTCGACAAGCCACTGTCATCGGGGCCATCGCCCATCTTGTGCTCGACCTTGCTGGCAAGGATGAACTTGTCGCGTCTTCCCCGAAGGGCATGACCAAGCAGCACTTCCGAGTGGCCGCGCTGATAGGCATTTGCAGTGTCGATGAAATTGATGCCGACATCAGCACAGCGGTCGATCATTTTCGTCGCCCCGTCCTGATCCAGCGGTTTGCCGAAGGTCATGGTGCCGAAGCATAATCTCGATACTTTGAGATCGGTGTGTTTTAGAATGCGGTAGTCCATAACGTCTCGTCCTTGATCTCGCAGACATTGCGATGTCTGCGCCATGTCGCAGCAATTTCAGAGCTTTCGAATTAATTCCGGGCACCCTACCCTTGCAGGATTTCGCCGATGCCGTCGAGCAGAGGCTGCAGTCATTGAGCGTAAATCAGCTTCTCTGCAGCAAGAGCGGTCTGCGTGAAGTGCAAACCGCTCTCATTTTTCTCGAATACTCTCTTACGCTGTCGCGGAAGCCAGAGCTGCACCGTGTGAAGGATCTTTCTCAGGCTTTTTCAGGCCTAGCTGCTCATACCAGGGCTCGTTCAGCGACGGCACGACGAACAGCAGGAACACCGAGGCGATCAGGATGCTGCAGCCACCGATCATGAGTGCAAGCTGGAAGTTACCTGTCACCTTGACGATGACACCGGTCAGGATCGGGGAAATGATGCCCGCGATCGCACCGATTGCGTTGACCAGGCCGCTCACCGAACCGATATGCGAACTCGGGATGATGTCGGTGAAGATCGTCCAGATATGGCCGGCGCATGTGGATTCAGCCGAGATGGCCAACACCATGAAGAAGATCGCGATGCCCGGATTATCGGATATCCCGGTGATGATGATGGTCGCCGAAAACAACTGCAATCCAACCTGAACAGTCTTACGCGCCTGATTGATGCTCCAACCCGCGCGGATCAGCCAGTCTGAAAGAAAGCCGATGCAGGGCTGGGCAACCGCCGCGACACCGAAGGCAAGCGAGGTGTAGAAGCCCATTTCGACAACCGAGAAGCCACGACCGCTGACCAGATAGGCAGGAATCCAGGTCAGAAACATCCACTGCAGGAAGTCCTGGGTGAACTTGACGACGATCAGCCCGAGGATAGCACGGTTTCTCAAGAGCACCGTCCACTTGATCTTTTCCGCTTTCACGTTGCCGCCTCCCTTGGCGGCAGAGACCTGCGAAAGGTCGGTAAAGAACATCATCCATAAAGCACACCAGGCAAGGGCTCCGAATCCGGTGATGAAGAAGGCTACCCGCCATCCCCAGGTCGTGATCAGAAACACCATCACGATGGGGCAGATTGCCAGGCCGATGCGGGCACCGGCCGCATTGGTTCCGATGGCCGTGCCTTTTTCCTCTGTCGGAAAGTTTCCTCCAATGACCTTGGCGACACAGGGGAATGACGGCCCCTCTCCCATACCCACCCCGAGACGGGCCAACACGATATGGGTGACATTCTGAGCAAATCCGGTCAATCCGGAGAACACCGACCATATGGCCACGGACGCGCCAAGTACTTTCTTGGCACCATATTTGTCCACCAGCATCCCTCCGAAGAGATTGCCGATGACATAAGTACTGAAGAACGCAGATAAAGCGATTCCCATTACCGCTGTATCAATTCCGAATTCCTTGATAATAAAGGGAGCTGCAATTGATAAACTGGCCCGATCAAACGAATTGATAATCGTTGCAGTTATCAGCAGGGATATAACACCAACTCTATACTTCTTTGTATTTTGCTGTTCCATAGTACCCCCTCATAGGTGATGCATAGAGTTACTAAAACATTCACCTTATTTGTTCGGTGGCTGATTCTTACTAAAAATTATTAGTCACTACTTTTATTTCTTAAGATTGCAGCGCAGGCACTCGTAGTTTAGCTGCGGTTTCATTGAGATCTGTAACAACATTGGGCGGCAACTCAATGCCATCAAGACGTGTGCGTTGTTCAAGGCGGGTTTCCGGCTCTCCCGGCAGAAGTATCTCCTCGACACCGACGGCTTTCAGGCTGGCCTTGATCATGCCCGCAAAAATATCGACGCGGCTTTCGAACTGGCCGTGCTCACCCAACGCAGCAGGGTCGATTGCCAGAAAGAAATGCCCGACGCCCTGCGGGTTTACGAAATCGGAGTAGAGGTTGTTGATCTGGGGGCCGAAGAGCCCCCCGGATAAAATTCCGCACAATGCCTCAACTATGATCGCGAGACCTGAGCCCTTGCCACCGGAGAACGGCAGGATAACCCCCTGCTCGGCAGCACGTGCGTCTGTGGTCGGACGGCCATCGGCATCCAGCGCCCAACCTTCGGGAATTGAACCGCCACGCTTTGCCAGTTCAACGATCTTGCCCCGGGCAACCACCGAGGTTGCCATGTCAAGCACGACAGGCGAGCCATCGGCACGCGGCAAAGCAAAGGAAAGAGGATTGGTACCAACAAGTGGTTCACGCCCGCCAACCACAGCCATCGATTTAGGCGCATTGGTAGCAGCAACGCCAATCAACCCTGCTGCCGCAGCCTCCATCGTATAGGCTGCGAGAATGCCGTTGTGATTGCTGCTGCCGACTGCCGCAGCGGCAATGCCGAACTTCTTCGCCGCCTGAATAACGTGCGCATTTGCAAAGTAGCTGACCACCGGTCCCGGGCCATTGTCACCGTCTATCAGAGCCAGTGCTCCGGTTTCCCGCACCACCTTCATGTCGGGCTTAGGATTGACAACGCCTGCCACCAGTCGTTCGGTGTAGATAGGGATGCGGGTGACACCATGAGAACCGACCCCACGTAAATCCGCGAGCAGCAAATTCTCGGCGATTTGTTCAGCATGCAGCGTTCCAACCCCCGCTGCACGAAAGCAACGGGTGGCGAACTCTTTCAAGGTGTCAGGAGAAAATTTCACTTCGGGCCTCAATAAAGGAGAGCTAATGAGTGATGGCATTGTAGCGCTGCGTTTATTCGTATAAAGTGAATTAATGACAACAATCTTGTGTCGAAAAACGAAACATGAATCTGAAACAAATCGAAGCATTCTATTGGGCGGCAACATCGGCCAATTTCCTGATTGCATCAGAGCGGCTGCATGTCTCGCAATCCACTCTTTCCAAGAGAATCCATGAGCTTGAGGCCAGCCTGGGACGACAGCTTTTCAACCGTTCGGGACATCGCTCCGTCCTTTCGGATGCAGGAAAGCTTCTTCTACCCCTGGCACGCCGCCTGCTGAATCTGAGCGATGAAGTGCGCTCGGTGATGGCCGACAGCAGCGATCTACGCGGCTATTGTCGCTTCGGAGTCGGGGAATCGACGGCGTTGACCTGGCTTCCTGATCTGATCACACTCGCCAAGACGACCTGTCCAAATCTCATCCTTGAGCCGAGCGTCGATATCGGCACCGAGCTTGAGAGAAAAGTGGACAACGGCATGCTCGACTTCGCGGTCGTTGCAGGTCTCTCGTCACGGACCGCGATCGCTAATCAGCCGATCGCCGAAGTCCCGTTTCGCTGGGCGGCAGCGCGCGAACTCGTTGGTGATTGCACTGAAATCAATGATGAGGTTCTTCGCAGCCTGGCGGTAATCACCATGCCTCAAGGCGCCGGCGCCACGCGCATCTTCGATGCATGGCTCAGCACCAACAATGTGGAGGTCAGCCGCCGTCTCACATGTAACAGCATGGCAGCCATAGTGGGGCTGGTGGTGGCGGGTGTGGGTCTTGCATACCTGCCAAAAAGCCTTCTGACACAACTGGTTCAGCACAAATCGGTTGTGATGATGAACAGCAATCCGCCATTGCCGTCACTCCAGTACTACATGCAATGGCGCCGCGACGACAGCCGCCCCGTCATTGGCCTGCTACGGGAAATGGTGCTCAAAACCGCCAACTTCTCAAAACACGCAGTGTCATGGTGATCTGAGCGAGAAAGTCCGCACACAGTTCCCCTCAAAAGAAAAGCGCTCCCCGGATGATCCGGCGAGCGCTTGTCAATATCTCATTAAAGTGCTTTGTCAGACAACGATATTACGCGGCTCTCCTGCCAAAAACGCTTCGATGTTATCGATGAGTTGATCTGCAAGACCCTGGATCGATTCCCGGCTTGCCCAGGCCACATGGGGTGTCAGTATGACATTCGACCGCGATGCGAGGCGGCGCATGATATGGTCGGCTCCAGGAGGTTCACGGGTTGCGACATCGAAACCCGCACCCTGAATGCGGTTGCTATCAAGCGCCTCTTCAAGCGCTTCCTCATCGACCAAACCGCCACGCGAGGTATTGATGAGCAGGGGGCGCTTTTCCATCAATGAAAATTCACGACGCGAGATCAGGTTGCGTGTCGCGGGCATCAACGGGCAGTGCAAAGTAATCACATCGCTTTGCCGCATCACGTCATCGAATGGCGTGTAGAGCGGCCCCATTCCCTCGACTCCCTTGTAAGTGGAGAAGAGAACCCGCATGCCGAACGCTTCACCGAGACGTGCTACCGACTTTCCAAGCGCTCCGTCTCCGACAACGCCCAGCGTGGAACCCGCCAGATCAGCAATCGGGAAATCGAAATAGCAGAACTGCGAAGCCTCTTCCCAGCGCCCGTCAATCACGGACTGACGATAAGGAACGATGCTGCGGCGAAGGGCGAGGATAAGTGCGAAGGTATGCTCCGGCAATGTATTCGTCGCATAGTTGCGAATGTTGCTGACGATGATCTTCGCCGCCTTGCAGGCTTCGATATCGACAATATCATAGCCGGTTGCTGCCACCGCGATAAGCCGCAGCCGGGATGCTCCGGCGATCGCTGCGGCGGAAACCGGGGCTTTGTTGGTGATCACCACATCTGCTTCAGCAATGCGGGAAGCAACTTCTTCCGGAGTGCTGCGCGCATAAGTAATGATCTCATGGGGAAATTGCGGCGCACGCAGAACCGTTTCGGGGGAAAGGGTATCCCGGTCAAGGAAGACGATTTTGATCTTGTCCATGGGGCGTTCCTACAGGGCGATAAACAAATGAGCAGTTTGCGTTTCAGCTCGAACACAAACTGCTCAACTTTCAAGATTGATAACCTGTCCGGGCGAATGCCACTGGATCAGACACCTTCGCATCCCTTGGCACGAAGAATGTCGTCAACCCATGACCTGTCCCATCCACTACCATTGATTGCCGCCAGGATATTCGCCTCCCTGTCCTGCTGCGCACGCACAAGCGGCAGGACCGCAGCGGCCTCAAGTCGCGGAATGCTGACCACACCATCGAGATCGCCGATGATGATGTCCCCCGACTCAATGACCATCCCATCGAGAGAAATCGGGGTTCCAACCTCGCCGGGGCCATCCTTGTAGGGCCCGCGATGGCTCACGCCTGCGGCGTAGATCGGATAATCATCAGCGCTGAGAACATCGACATCGCGAATGGCCCCGTTGACGACGAAGCCCACGACACCGCGGCTGCGGGCATGCCCGACGATCAATTCACCGATCAGGGAATTGGTAAGATCTCCGCCGGCATCCACGACAATCACGTCACCGGGCTGGGCCATGTCTGCGGCCTTGTGAATCATAAGGTTATCGCCTGGGCGGGTTTTCACGGTAAGCGCCGTTCCCGCCAGACGTCCCCCCTTGTGCATGGGCCGGACCACGGAGCCCGCCGCCGCCATGCGATTGAGGTTATCGCTGATAATCGCGGTGGGGATGGATGCAAAAGCGTCCACCATGGATTTATCGGCACGAATGTGCCCGTCACGGACACGAAAGCCAATCATAGCAGGGTTCCTCCGAGAATGGGTTTTGAGACAGCGATAAGTTGCATCTCGAAGTATTTTCTGTCCAATATATTATTAGCACCAATTTGATAGCAAACAGGCATCAATCATGATCGAGACTCGCCTTCTCAATTCATTCGTTTGCGTGGCGGAAGAACTGCATTTCGGCAGGGCTGCGGAGCGACTGCATATCGCCCAACCGGCGCTTACCAGACAGATTCAGCAGATTGAGGGCCGCCTTGAGGTAACACTGTTCCATAGAACACAGCGCTCTGTGGCTCTGACACCGGCGGGGCGGATACTGCTGGAGCGTGCCTACAAAATTCTATCCGACCTCACCCAGGCGGCTCTGGAGGTGAAACGCGTGGAGGCTGGCCAGGAAGGTCGGCTATCGGTGGGTTTTATTCACTCGTCCACTTACGGGATCACACCAATCCTGCTGCGTAATTTCCGCCACCTTTATCCGCGCGTGGCGCTGGAGCTTTATGAGATGACCATACAGGAGCAGATTGCCGCATTGCGGGCGGGAGCCATTGATGTGGGAGTTCTCCGCCCACCTATCTCAGACCCGGCATTGCAGACCCAACTGCTCCGGCAGGAGCAATTCATCATCGCGCTGCCGGAGAATCATGCCCTGTCCTCATCGAAGGCGATCTCGCTACGCCAGTTATCAGAGGATAGCTTTATTCTTTTCACGCAGCGCCGGAGTCCGTTATTTTACTCGCGCATCATCGCCATGTGCGAAAAGGCCGGTTTCGTGCCGAATGTCGCGCAATATGCAACCCAGATTCACACGATGATAGGGCTGGTGTCGGCTGACATGGGCGTCGCTATCGTTCCTGAGGTCGCCCGCAACCTTAAGATTCCAGGCGTTCGCTTCATTGAGATTGCGGATAACCCGCCGTCGGTCGATATCATTCTCGGCTGGCGCGCATCGGAAGCCTCGCCGGTTCTCAAGGCTTTCTGCGATCTCGCCTCACAATGTCCCGGCACCTGAACCGATAACACTTACCAGACGCGGAAAGCCTCGTTGAGAACCTGGTCCCCGCTGGCGCCTTTTTCGAAGCTTAAAATTGCGCGACGGCCATTGGCGAAGCGAACAGGAACATCGACCCATCCCTTGCGCAGCAGAAGCTGGGTATTGCGCTCCACATCCGCAGGCAGGCTGGACAATCCTATCAGGAAGATATTGTCCTTCACAGGAACCGGCAAACCGCTCAACGGCATGCCACGGTCAGTGACATCGTCCTTCATCAGGATCACGCCCGCATCGCGAACAACGTGATCCGGATCGTCGGTCTTCTGGGAGAAGGTCAGGCGGAAGGTATGTGAAGCTGGAAGGCTGGCGTCGGTGTTATTGCGCATCATGACGCTCAGCGACAAGCCGACCTGAGGGAACTCAACATCGGCACGAACCACCGTTTCCAATGGCAGGCCCGGCCCGGCATCCCTGACATCGAGACGCCATTGAACACGGCCTTCGCTCGCTTTCGGCTGCTGCGGGTTGTCTGCGTCTTCTTCAAATAGCACCGCCTGTTGCACTGCAACAGTTGCCGGTGCTCCGCTTTCGGTTGGGGCAACCGAAGGCGCTACGGTGCCCCCGAGACGTTCCGTGAATTTTCCGGTCTCCGATGGGGTGTCAGGAGTATCGGCGACTTCTTCAACCTGTTTGAAATCCCTGGCAGGATCGACCCGGTTGTAAATTGCAAGACCGGCGATAGCGATCACCACCGCTACCACGCTCGCGACAAGAATGATTGCCTTTAAACGGTTATCCTGACCAAAAGAATGTCGCTTCGACCCGATCCGCGGCCGTTCCGTCCGGGTTGCGGCCTCATTGGCAGCGGCATCGACGGACTCTTCAACGGAGTTGTCATAAGCCTGGCCAGCATCATTCTCCACAACGGATTCGACTGCCTGCTCCATTGGCTCCGTCGGCTCTTCGTCCGGAACTTGAATATCCGCCATGACGGAAACCGGTTCAGCCGGTGGCTGAATTGTCGTTGATCCGCTGGTGGAGGGAACATAGATGGCCTCGACGGCACCAATCGCCAGATCAAGCGCCGCGCTTTCGCGTGTGATGTCAGCAGGAGAAACAGGAGGTTCAAGTGACTGCAATTGAGCCAGCAGAGCATTACGGGCGCGTTCATAAACCGCTCGCCTGACCGCTGGAGATTTATCCGACAGTCCCTCGATCGCTCTTGCTATCAGGGGGTAGTAATCAGCCATATCCGGACCTATTCCCGCTTCGCCTGAATTGCGAGCATGCTTTCAAGAATTGTCCCAATTGCGTTTCCTTGAGCGGGAAACATCATATTCTTGTCAGTGTATGACTTTATGGCGTCGGGTAGTTAACTGATACCAACCCACGCCATATTTTTTGTGCATACATCGTTCCTGCATAAAGATCAGCGCGTTAGAGCCAGCAATAACGATGAAAAATCAGCCTTCGAAAGGATTTTTCATAAGGATGGTGTCATCACGCTCCGGCGATGTGGACAGAGCAGCTACAGGCGTACCGATAAGCTCCTCGATGCGCCGGACATATTTGACAGCCTGCGCCGGAAGATCAGCCCATGAACGAGCGCCCGCAGTTGATCCTTCCCATCCTTCGAATTCCTCGTAGATCGGCACAACGCGCGCCTGCGCACCCTGACTGGCCGGGAAGTAATCGATCTTCTGGCCATCGAGCATATAACCGACGCCGATCCTGATGGTCTCGAAACCATCGAGGACGTCGAGCTTGGTCAGCGCAATTCCGTTGATGCCTGAGGTGCAGACCGTCTGGCGAACCAGGGTCGCATCAAACCAGCCGCAACGGCGCTTACGGCCCGTAACGACGCCGAATTCCTTGCCGCGATGACCAAGGCGTTCACCGGTTTCGTCCAGCAGTTCGGTCGGGAACGGACCCTCGCCAACACGGGTGGTGTAAGCCTTGACGATGCCAAGCACATAGCCGACGGCCCCCGGGCCAAGGCCCGACCCGGCAGATGCCTGACCTGCGACCGTGTTCGAAGAGGTTACGAACGGATAAGTGCCGTGATCGATATCCAGCAATGCGCCCTGGGCACCTTCAAACAGAATACGCTTTCCGGCGCGACGCTGCTGATCGAGCAGACGCCAGACCACATCCATGAACGGCAACACCTGCGGTGCAACGCTTGCCAGTTCTTCATAAATCTTTCCAGCTTCGAACTCCGCAATGCCAAGACCTCGGCACAGGGCATTGTGGTGAGCAAGCAGACGGTCAATTTTGTCCGGCAGTGACGGCAGATCAGCCAGATCCATCAGCCTGATGGCGCGGCGACCAACCTTATCCTCGTAAGCCGGGCCGATACCGCGCTTGGTGGTACCGATCTTGGTTCCCGAAGCACCGCTCTCGCGGAGCGCATCGAGCTCGCGATGCAATGAGAGGATAAGAGTCGCATTCTCGGCGATCCTGAGATTGTCACGACTCACCTTGACGCCGGCCTCGGCCAGACGGCCGATCTCGCTCACAAGGGCGTGAGGATCAACGACGACGCCATTGCCGATGACCGAAAGCTTACCCGGCCGGACAACACCGGACGGCAGCAGCGACAGCTTGTAAGTGACGCCATCGATAACAAGGGTATGGCCGGCATTGTGCCCCCCCTGATAGCGCACGACAACATCGGCGGCATCCGACAGCCAGTCGACTATCTTACCCTTACCTTCATCGCCCCACTGGGCTCCAACAACGACGACGTTGGCCATCGCACCCTCCGCGCTACAACAGCGTTCAAAAATTTAGGGATCAGCAGACATATCGGCGCCACGCTTCCCCGGCCTTTGCAAGACTCTGCCGACATGAAAAACCCGGCACAAGGCCGGGTAGCGGGATAAACCTTGCAATCTCTCTTGAAGAATTAGAACGAGAAGGTCAAGAGTCATCTCGTCGCTGCTCTCATTCGAGCACAGTCGTTTACCCTCGTGCCCACCTTGACGAATCCGGGAATTGTGCAAGGTTACCGCCCTTTCGCACCCCGCCTCGAACGAGCATTGTCAACGTTTCATGTCCTTGCAAAGCAAATCTGCCGTTTCCCTGTCAAACCGCCCCTACCTCATTCTGACCGTTACCGCTGCCATGTGGGGCGCAAACACGTTGTTCAGCCGTCTTGCTGTCGGTGAAGTCTCGCCGATGCTCGTGACTTTCCTGCGCTGGGGAATTTCATGCATTCTGATATGGGGCGTAACCGGACCACAGGTCGTTCAATCCTGGCCCAAGCTGAAGCCGCATATACTGCGCGTTGTGCTGATGAGCATTTTCGGCTTCACGGGTTTCAATGCACTTTTCTACACCGCGGCGTATCACACCACCGCGGTCAATATCTCGATCATTCAGGGTTCTCAACCGATCCTCGTATTGATCGGCGCGGCCATTCTTTTCGGAATAGCCATTCACTGGCAGCAGACAGTGGGCATTATCCTGACCATGGTCGGTATAGCCGCCATTGCCCTCAAGGGAGAGATTCAAACCCTCCTGACATTGTCATTCAATATCGGTGATGTCTGGATGCTCATAGCCAGCATTTTCTATGCCGGCTACACCTTGGCGTTACGCGGCAGACCCAACGTGCCGGGACTGGTCTTCTTCACGATCCTGACAACAGTTGCCGCCATTTCATCGTTGCCGCTCGTCGCTTATGAGATCATGAGCGGTACGGTGGTATGGCCAACTCTGCAGGGCTGGATTGTTACCCTTGCCATCGCTGTTTTCCCATCATTCCTCGCCCAGATATTTTTCATCCGCGGCGTTGAACTGATCGGACCCGCACGCGCGGGGGTGTTCATCAATCTCATCCCCGTCTTCGGCACGGCTTTCGCAATTGTTTTCCTTCGCGAACCATTCACCACGCTTCACGCGGCCGGATTGGCTTTGGTGCTGATCGGAATCTGGTTCGCCGAGCGCAGATAAGGGAGCTGCTCCGGCTTTATCTGGCCAGTTCTCTCAATCCGAGGCGGATCAGGGTTTTCGCCTCGGCGTCTTCTCCCGCCTGTTTCAGTGCGGCGGCAATGGCAGCCGAGGCCTGGGCACGTGGATATCCGAGATTGACCAGTCCGGAAACGGCATCGGAAACAGCACCGGTCGCGGTGTTGTCTTCAAGGGAATCGGACAGCCGGATCAAAGCCGGATCAACCGAGGAGAAAGCAGGAGCCTTGTCTTTCAGTTCGGCCGCTATGCGCTGAGCCAGCTTTGGCCCGACGCCAGGCGCTCTTGCAATGGCGCTCTTGTCTGCAGTGGCAATGGCTGTGGCAAGGCTGCCTGGGTCCAGTACGGAAAGAATAGCGAGGGCAACCCTGGCTCCCACCCCCTGTACGCTTTGAAGCAGGCGGAACCAGTCACGCTCGTTATCGGAACGGAATCCGAACAGGCGAATGGCGTCTTCGCGAACCTGGGTCTCGATCGACAGCGAGGCAGCTTCTCCGGTGGCCGGAAGATTCTGCAATGTTCGGGAAGAACATTGCACGACATAGCCGACCCCGTGAACGTCGAGGATAATGAAATCCTCTCCGTAGCTGTCGATGACGCCCTTTAGTTTTCCAATCACAACGCGCCCCTATCAGGAAACAGGCCACAACCTACGGTAGATGTTCAACTCTGAACGAGGAAGCTCCCCGCAAGAGCCCTTGCCTTACGATGATGAGCATGGGTTATCGCCACAGCCAGAGCATCGGCGGCATCGGCGCCATTCGCCTCCGCCTTCGGTAACAGAACCCTGATCATGGCCTGAATCTGGCGCTTGTCGGCATGGCCGGAGCCAACCACCGTCTTCTTGACCATATTGGCTGCATATTCCGCAACAGACAGGCCGTAAAGAGCCGGTACAAGCAGCGCGATACCCCGGGCATGCCCGAGTTTCAGGGTTGCCTGCGCGTCCTTGTTGACGAAGGTCTCTTCCACGGCAGCTTCTGCGGGGGAAAAATCCCGGATCACCCGGTCAAGACCTGCATGAAGCTGGCGAAGTCTTTCCGCCAGCGTCAACTTTTCATCGGACACAATAGTGCCGCTCGCCACATAGGACAGCCGCGACCCCTCGCTGGTGACGATACCCCATCCCGTGCGGCGAAGGCCCGGATCTATACCGAGAATGTGGACTGGGGGTTCCAGCATGCGCTCCCGTCAGGCCGACATCTTCGCCAGGAGCGTTTCCGATATCTCGAAGTTGACATAGACGTTCTGAACGTCATCGTGATCCTCGATCGTCTCCATCAGCTTCATGAGCTTCTCACCGGTTTCATCATCGACGGTGAGCGGATTCTGCGGCTTCCAGATCAGCTTCGACGCTTTTGGTTCGCCGAATGTTGCCTCCAGCGCCTTACCCACTTCGTTCAACCGGGATTGTTCGCAATAAATCTCATGGGTTTCCTCGCTGGAAACCACATCATCGGCACCAGCCTCAAGAGCCGCTTCAAAAACAGCTTCCGCATCGCCAACCGAACCATCGAACTCGATATAGCCGACCCGGTCGAACATGAACGAGACCGCACCGGTTTCCGCCATGTTTCCACCGCTCTTGGTGAAATAGGAGCGAATATCGGAAGCGGTGCGATTGCGGTTATCGGTCATCGCCTCGACGATCAGCGCAGTACCGCCGGGACCGTAGCCCTCATAACGGATCTCTTCGTAATTATCGCCTTCGCCTCCGGCTGCCTTGTTTATGGCACGCTGGATATTGTCTTTCGGAACGTTTTCCGCACGAGCAGCGAGAATTGCGGAGCGCAAACGTGGATTCATCGCGGGATCGGGAGCTCCGAGTTTGGCCGCAACGGTAATTTCCCGGGCCAGCTTGGAGAACAGCTTCGAGCGGGCAGCATCGGCCCGTCCCTTGCGGTGCATAATATTTTTATATTGTGAATGTCCTGCCATGAATCTCTCCGTCTCCGGAAGCGGTTCCGCCCCGGACCCGGCAAGGAACCCGGCGTCGAAAACCCGCTTAATGATATCCGGAATATTTTGCATTCAGCCCGAATGCTCAAATATCCCAACGTTTTGTTTCGTGATTTCCACCACGAAAAACCGATGCATATCGCAATTTCCAATGCGAGTGAGTTCACCGTTTCCCGCGAAAGTCTCACGATAATAAACAGATTGAAGCGCAGACGGGGTTCAGCGGAAACCCGTCCCACTCCAAGCAATCTGCTGCTTATAGGGCCGGATGCGTCAAACGCAAAGGGGGCCGGAGAATTATGCAAGAAAAGCGAATGCCACTTTCCGGTAAAGGCTCCGGCTGTTTCAGTTCAATCCCAGAATTGCGGCCAGGATTCCTCAAGGTGAGGGCCGAGCCGCAATGCAGCGCAGCGGATGGCCAGGCCGGTGGTATCATCCGTCTCCACCGCGATGCCCGACAATGTCCCTTCGCCCGTTCCCGGCTCAAGCCGTGAGCCAGGCGTTTTCTGGAGAAAACGGCGCACCGCCTCCTCCTTCTGCATACCGAGGATGGAATCGTAATCGCCGCACATTCCTGCATCGGACATGTAGGCGGTACCGCCTTGAAGAATCCGATGGTCCGCTGTCGGCGAATGGGTATGCGTTCCGACCACAAGGGAAACCCTACCATCGAAGTGATGACCGAAGGCCTGTTTCTCGCTCGTCGCCTCGGCATGCACATCGATGATGATCGCATCGGAAACCTGCCCCAGCGGGCATTGGGAAACCTCACGCTCGGCAGCCGCAAACGGATCATCCAGCGCATCCATGAACAGACGCCCCATGACGTTGACCACAAGAACGCGCTTTCCCGAATGCGTGTCGATGAGCATGCCACCACGCCCCGGCGTTCCCGGCGGATAGTTTGCAGGGCGCAGGAGTTTTGACTGGCGCTCTATGAATACCAGCGCCTCGCGCTGGTCGAAGGAATGATTGCCAAGCGTCACCGCATCGGCGCCCGCTGCCAGAAGATCGTTACAGATCGCCTCCGTCAGGCCGAAACCCGCAGCCGCATTTTCACCGTTGACGATAACCGCATCAAGACGCCAGCGTTCACGCAGTACCGGGAGCCGGTTCATGATCGCCTGACGGCCGGGCCGCCCGACGACGTCGCCTAAAAACAGCAGACGCATTCTCTTATCCTTGCACGCGGATGACTTCAGTTTCGGTCACGATCACCGAAAGATGCCGGTCATGCGGCTCTTGCGGAATCGACTGTGCCTCCTGAATAGCGAACGCCACGCCGATTGTCATGACGGAATTCGCCTCGCCCAGCGATGCAATGGCACGATCATAATAGCCCTTGCCGTAACCGATACGCGCGCCGTTTCGGTCGAACGCTGCCAGTGGGATCAGCAAAGCCTGTGGTTTTATCTCGGGAGAGGAATCATCGGGCTCCGACAAACCGAAACTTCTGCGAAAAAGGACATCACCTGGAAGCCAGCGGCGAAAAACCAGACCATTTGTCGTAACGACGGGCAAAGAAACAATCTGACCGCGTTCATGACATGCTTCGAGGACTGGAAGGATATCGATCTCGCTACGGATCGGCCAGAAACTGGCGATGCTCTCAGCTTCGGCAAGTTCCGGCAGTTCGGCAAGACGGCGCACGACCTGCGCTATCGCAAGCTGGCGGACATCTTCTGCCAGAGCATCGCGCCGCAAAAGCGCCGCTTCACGGATACGCGCCTTCCCTTCGCTGGCCATGTCTGTCGGAAGGTTTCGGGTCATTGAAATAGCTTTTCTGAGTGCGGTGCCGCGAAAGCCGTTGGAGTGCTGATCCCGGGTACCTACAGAGTAGGTGGGCGCCGTGTGTCCCAGTCCACGGACCGGGTCAGGGACAGCTCCCTAAGGGATCGTAAGGCCCCGGGGAAATGTCTCCTGACGAACCCCGCAGCACCGCTTCTGGTATGTAGTGGTGTTTGCCCCGTTCCGCCAGAGCAGAAGCGACGAAACTACCGGCTGAATTCAAATTTTTTATCGAATGCAGGAGCCATTCAGTCCGGTACGACCGGAGCATTCAGGCTTCTGGCAAGCCTTTCAATCCTCTCAGCGGTCACGTGAATTTTCTCCGCAAATTTACCCTCAAGGATCGAACTGCGCTCGTCTCCGGCCGAAGCGAGATGCCGGGTATCGGCCAGTTCGGTCTCAAGCCTCTCGCACTTTCTGCGAAGCTCAAGAACCTCGTCTGCAACAGTCAACGCTGCCATGACCTGCAGGCGCATATCGCCGATCTCGCCGAAAGCGGCACGCATTTCATCGATCTTGGCGTCATAAAGTGCTGCGAGCCCTTCAAGATGGCTCTCCTCGCCCTCGCCGCATGCCATGCGATAGGATCGTCCGGCGATTGTCACCAATACCTGCGGCATTTTTCTCCCCGTTCAGCTTTGCAATGATATATAGCGAGCTGTGCTCATTTTTCGGCATCGTCCAGAATGGTCTGGATAACCGCAGCCGAACGGCGAACCCGTTCGCCAACATCATCCGTCACGACTTCGAGGCGCTTCAGGCGCTCGCCTGCTCCTTCCAGCTCGGCAGCAAGACGAACCCGGTCATCCTGCATGATCTGCAACTCGGTTTCCAGATCGCCGCGCCGTTTTTCGGCGTCCAGACGCCGTGTCACCGACGCTTCGAGCAAGCCGAGCGCCGTATCCAGCCTTTTCAGGGCGTCATCTAGCGGTGATGGCATAAAACCTCCAGCAAACTTCCATCATTCTTAAAGCCGCGGGCGGGCCGTCGCAATCGCCCCATCAAACATGAAGGGGTAAGTCGGTGCATATGTTGTGCAAATGGGCATATTTTTCCAGTGCCGACGATTTCCACCGGAATACATATGGTGACAAAAATCTCAACCTCCTCACCCTTTGACTCACATGGACCACGTGATATTGAGCCCATGCCTGCTCATTGGGCGCCAGCTACCCTCACCAGCTTCCAATCGGGATGAAGAATCGTGCCCCAAACTCCTTCCGTCGATAGCGTCACCCATTCTGACCTCGCCAATGCCGTGCGTGCGCTGGCAATCGATAGCGTCGAAAAGGCAAAATCCGGTCATCCCGGCCTGCCGCTGGGTGTTGCGGATGTCGCAACGGTGCTTTTCACAAAATTCCTCAAATACGATGCAGCCGACCCGAAATGGTTCGACCGCGACCGGTTCATCCTGTCGGCGGGACATGGCTCGATGCTGCTTTATGCATTGTTGCATCTCACCGGAAACAAGGCCGTCACTCTCGACGAGCTGAAGCGTTTTCGCCAGTTGAATTCACTGACCCCCGGGCATCCGGAATGCTTCGAGATTCCCGGAGTTGAGACAACCACCGGCCCGCTTGGACAGGGCATCGCAACGTCGGTGGGCTTTGCTCTGGCCGAGCGCGTTCTCAACGCTGAATACGGCGACGAGCTGGTCAACCATTATACCTATGTCCTCGCTTCCGATGGCGACCTCATGGAAGGCATCAGCCAGGAGGCGATAGCGCTGGCCGGGCACCTGAAACTGAGCAAGCTTATCGTTCTGTTCGATGACAACGGCATCTCGATCGATGGCCCGCTTTCACTTGCGGATTCGGTCGATCAGGTAAAGCGGTTCGAGGCTTGCGGATGGCGTGCCATCCGTGTTGATGGCCATGATCCAAAGGCAATTGCCCGCGCAATTTCACGTGCGAAGAAATCCGATCGCCCGACCATGATTGCCTGCAAAACGGTAATCGGGTTCGGATCACCGAAGAAGGCAGGAACGTCGAAAGCCCACGGCGAGCCTCTCGGCGCGGAAGAGCTCGCTGCAACGAAGGCGGCACTCGGCTGGAATTATGGCCCGTTCGAAGTTCCGGATTCGATTCGCGAGGCATGGCTCAAGGCCGGGCGCAGGGGCCGCCGGTTCCGTCGCGTCTGGACGCGCCACTTCAAGGCGATGCCGGTCAATGCGCGCGCCGAATTCGAACGGCGAATCAAGGGAGTACGCCCTGCGGGCCTGAAGGATGCCATTGCTGCGCTCAAGAAGCAGCTTGTCGCCGCACCACAGAACGTCGCAACCCGGAAGGCGAGCGAAATCGCGCTTGAAACCATAACCGCAGCGATGCCGGAACTGATTCTCGGTTCGGCGGACCTGACGCCTTCGAACAATACCCGGACCAAGAATGCCGTTGATATAGCGCCTGGTTCCTATAACGGCCGCTATATCCATTACGGCATTCGCGAGCATGGTATGGCCGCAGCCATGAACGGGCTGGCACTTCATGGCGGGCTTGTCCCCGGCGGCGCCACCTTCATGGTCTTCACAGATTATGCCCGGCCTTCAATGCGTATTGCGGCTCTCTCGGGATTGCCGGTCGTCTATATCATGACGCATGATTCGATCGGTCTTGGCGAAGACGGCCCGACTCACCAGCCGGTTGAGCATCTTGCGGCTCTTCGCGCGATGCCCAACATGCGCGTTTTCCGTCCAGCCGACGTGGTCGAGACACTGGAATGCTGGCAGCTCGCCCTTGAACGCAAGGATGGCCCGACAATGCTCGCCCTGACACGGCAAGGCTTGCCGCAGGTGCGCAACACGGAGGAAGATGCTAACCTGTGCGCGACAGGAGCATATGAGTTGTCTCCGGCGAGCGGCAAAGCTGATGTGTCGATTTTTGCTTCAGGGTCTGAAGTGGAGATCGCTTTGGCTGGACAAAAACTTCTGGCGGCGAAAAACATCGACGCCAGGGTCGTTTCGGTTCCTTCCCTCGAATTGTTCCTGCAGCAGCCAGAACGGGTGCGCCGCCGCATTCTTGGTACTGCACCTATCAAGGTAGCTGTTGAAGCAGCCGTCCGCTTCGGATGGGATTCGATTATCGGACCGGAGGGAATATTCGTTGGAATGAGCGGTTTTGGTGCAAGCGGACCCTACAAGGATCTTTACAATCATTTCGGTATTACACCTGAGGCAATTGTAGAAGAGGTCATTAAGGTCCATACTCGCTAAAGATATATCAGTGAGGCGTGGTCGCCTCGAATTTGTACGAGGAGCTGAAAAATGGCGGTTAAAGTTGCTATCAATGGTTTTGGGCGTATCGGACGCCTGGTTCTGCGGGCCATCGTGGAAAGCGGTCGCAAGGACATTCAGGTTGTCGCCATCAACGATCTGGGGCCTGTTGAGACCAATGCCCACCTGCTGCGGTTCGACTCCGTTCATGGCCGTTTCCCGGCTGAAGTGAAAGTCGATGGCGAAGACATGATCGTTAACGGCGAGAGGATCAAGGTCACCGCGATCCGCAATCCGGCTGAACTGCCTCACAAGGCACTGGGTGTCGACATTGCTCTTGAATGCACCGGCATCTTCACTTCCCGCGATAAGGCAAAGGCGCATCTCGACGCCGGCGCCAAGCGCGTCATCGTATCGGCTCCTGCCGACGGTGCTGACCTCACCGTCGTGTACGGTGTCAACCACGACAAGCTGACGAAGGACCATGTGGTCATTTCCAACGCATCGTGCACCACCAACTGCCTTGCTCCCGTCGCCAAGGTCCTCAATGATGCCGTTGGCATCGAGAAGGGCTTCATGACCACGGTGCACTCCTACACCAACGACCAGCCGAGCCTTGACCAGATTCACAAGGATCTGTATCGCGCCCGCGCCGCCGCCCTGTCGATGATCCCGACCTCCACCGGCGCCGCCAAGGCTGTTGGACTGGTGCTGCCGGAACTCGCCGGAAAGCTTGACGGCGTGTCGATCCGCGTTCCGACCCCGAACGTTTCGGTCATTGATTTCAAGTTCGTTGCCAAGCGCGCAACGACCGTGGAAGAGATCAACAACGCAGTCATCGCCGCTGCAGATGGCCCGCTCAAGCACGTTCTGGCTTACACCAAGCTGCCGAATGTATCGATCGACTTCAACCACGATCCGCATTCGTCAACGTTCCATATCGACCAGACCAAGGTCCTTGATGGCAATCTGGTGCGCGTCATGGCCTGGTACGACAACGAGTGGGGCTTCTCCAACCGCATGGCCGACACTGCCGTCGCCATGGCGAAGCTCATCTAATTCTGAGCAAAGAAACAACGGCGGGTTGCCCAACCCGCCGTTTTGTCTATTCTGGTAGCAACAATGCCAGAAAATTGTTTTCTGTCTCTATGAATTGAAGGTTTTTCGCATGTCCGCCTTCCGCACTCTCGACGATGTCAACGTGAAGGGCAAACGGGTTCTGCTCCGTGTCGACCTGAACGTACCGATGGATAACGGCGTGGTGACCGATGCCACCCGCATCCAGCGTGTCCTGCCCACGATTCAGGAAATCGCCGATCATGGCGGCAAGGTTATCATGCTGGCGCATTTCGGGCGGCCGAAAGGGCGAGACACCAAGGATTCCCTTAAGCCGGTGGCAGAAGAAACGTCCAAGCTTCTTCGTCGTCCCGTAGCTTTTGCGGATGATTGCATCGGAGATTCTCCTGCAAAAGCCGTCGCGGCCATGAAGAATGGCGACATCCTTCTTCTGGAGAACACCCGCTTCCACCCGGAAGAGGAAAAGAACGACCCCGCTTTCACCAGAGAGCTGGCAAAGAACGGCGATATTTATGTCAACGATGCCTTCTCGGCTGCGCACCGCGCCCACGCCTCGACTGAAGGCCTCGCCCACCTGCTGCCCGCCTATGCCGGACGGACAATGCAGGCTGAGCTGATCGCCCTGACCCAGGGCCTCGAATCCCCGAAAAGGCCATTGGTCGCCGTCGTCGGTGGAGCGAAAGTTTCTTCCAAGATCGACCTGCTCGAAAACCTCGTCGCCAAAGTCGACGCCCTGGTTATCGGTGGCGGTATGGCCAATACATTTCTTTTCGCCGCGGATTTCGCCATCGGTCGGTCGCTGGCGGAAAAAGATTTGCGTGAAACTGCTCTGCGCATCATCACCAAGGCACGAGAAAGCGGCTGCGCCATCATCCTGCCGATCGACGTCGTCGTCGCCCAGGAATTCAAGGCAGGCGCTGCTAATCGCACCTACAGCAAGGATTCGGTTCCGGCAGACGGCATGATCCTTGATGTCGGTTCGCAATCGGTCGACCGTATCTGCGCTGCAATCAACGATGCCGCAACCCTCGTCTGGAACGGACCCCTTGGCGCGTTCGAACTGTCGCCCTTCGACAAGGGAACCGTCGCAGCGGCCCGCCACGCAGCGGCCCGCACCAAGGCCGGCAAGCTTCTGTCGGTGGCAGGCGGCGGCGATACTGTCGCCGCCCTCAACCATGCCGGCGTTGCGGATGATTTTTCCTATGTTTCCACAGCGGGCGGCGCATTCCTCGAATGGCTTGAAGGCAAGGAACTGCCGGGCGTGGAAGCTCTCCGAGCCAAGTAAGGCCACCAAACGGAAACGTCGCTTACATTCAGAAGTTTTTGTTGGTCCGCCGGTGCTATCGCCGGCGGATTTTTTTGAGTATGTGTGCTGCTGAAAATGGTTATCTTTTTGCCTTAAAGATCGTTGCATCATGCTGACGGCTCTGCCCGACAGACGGTCTTTCTGCTCACAGAAAAGGGACATCCAATGGCACGCATCACGCTTCGGCAACTTCTCGATCATGCCGCCGAGCATTCCTATGGCGTTCCTGCCTACAATATCAACAACATGGAACAAGGTCTGGCGATCATGGAGGCGGCAGATGCGTGCGACGCGCCCGTTATCATCCAGGCAAGCCGCGGTGCCCGCCAGTATGCCAACGACATCATGCTCGCCCGCATGATTGATGCTCTGGTCGAGATTTACCCGCATATCCCGGTCTGCATGCATCTCGATCACGGCAATGGCCCGACGACCTGTCTCACCGCCATCCAAAACGGCTTCACCTCCGTGATGATGGACGGCTCGCTGGATGCCGACGGGAAAACACCTGCAACCTACGAGTACAATGTGGATGTCACCCGGCGCGTGGTCGAGATGGCGCATTACGGCGGCGTTTCGGTTGAAGGTGAACTCGGTGTTCTGGGTTCGCTGGAAACCGGCAAGGGAGACAAGGAAGACGGGCATGGCGCAGAAGGCACCCTTTCCCACGACCAACTCCTGACAGACCCGCAGCAGGCCGTCGATTTCGTGAAAAAGACCAAGGTCGATGCTCTCGCCATTGCCATGGGAACGTCCCACGGCGCCTACAAGTTCACCCGCAAGCCCGATGGTGCCATTCTCGCGATGAATGTCATCGAGGAAATTCACCGGCTCCTGCCAAACACTCATCTGGTCATGCACGGCTCCTCTTCGGTGCCACAAAATCTCCAGGACATCATCAACGCCCATGGTGGCAAGATGCCGCAAACTTGGGGCGTGCCGGTTGAAGAAATCCAGCGCGGTATCAAGAACGGCGTCCGCAAGGTCAATATCGATACCGACAATCGCATGGCGATGACCGGTCAGATCCGGCGCGTGCTCACCGAAAACCCGGCAGAGTTTGACCCACGCAAATATCTTAAGCCAGCAATGGAAGCCATGACCAAGCTCTGCAAAGAGCGGTTCGAGGCTTTCGGAACAGCTAGCTGGGCTGGAAAGATCAAGCCGATCTCGGTTGCAGCCATGGCCAGGCGCTATGCCAGCGGCGAACTGGATCCAAAGTTCGGCAACTGATTGACTATGCAACAATCGTCGTTTTTAGGCTACGCTGACTAGAGCGGGGATTTCCATGAGGAGTTCCCGCTCGTAAGGTTAGTGTTCATCCCGGCAAGCAATCCGTTGGCGTCACCGGGAGATACTGTGTTATCGGCAATATCTCTGATACAAGTCGATTCGATGACAAACACTTCTCCCAGACTCTACCTCATCACCCCCCTCATCTCTGACCCGGCAGCTTTTGCCGGAGCGCTGGAATCGGCTTGTGCGACAGGCGGTATAGCGGCTGTCATGCTCCGGCTTGCCGATGCCGACGAGAGAACCCTGATCAATCGTATCAAGGTGCTCGCACCGATCGTGCAGAAGCACGAAGTCGCCGTAATCGTCACGACGGAAGGGGAGATGCCGGTCGATCTCGCCAATATCGCCGCCCGCGGTGGCGCAGATGGCGTGCATATCCCTTTCAATACGGAAGCGATCCTCAATATTGTTCTACAACTCAAGGGCGAGCGCAGCCTCGGGATCGGCAATCTTCGCAGCCGGGATGACGCCATGCGCGCCGGTGAGCTTGGGGTAGACTACGTCATGTTTGGAGAACCTCGCCGTGACGGTTCGCTCCCTGCCCGGGACATGGTCCTGGAGCGGGCGCAATGGTGGGCTGAAATATTCGAAACGCCATGCGTCGTATTTTCGCCTGATATTGATAGCATCAGGGAAATCATGGCAACCGGGGCGGAATTCATAGCACTGGGGGATGCCATCTGGACACATGATGGCGGTGTTGCTGTAGCAGTTGACGCCGCAGTCAAAGCCATTGCAACTGACGAAGCCACCCAGGCCAGACACGAATGAAGAAGTTGCGGCTTCGACTCCTTACCCTTTCGCTCTTCGCGACAGTCCTTGCCGCAAATCCGGTTTTTGCCCAATCCAAACCGGTCGTTCAACCAGACATGGCCTATGGCGCCTTTCAGCGTGGCTTTTATCTGACAGCACTCAAAGAGGCCGAAGCCCGATTGAAAAAGCAACCCAAGGACGCGGCCGCAATGACGCTCCTTGGTGAGTTGTACAGCCAGGGCCTCGGTGTCGTCCCACAACCCGAGGTTGCTGCCGGATGGTACGAAAAGGCTGCGCGGCTGGGCGATTCTCACGCTATGACCACACTCGGCCTATTAATGATCGAAGGTGTAGGCGTCGCCCGCAATCCCCTTCAGGGGAAAGCGCTTCTGGAACAGGCCGCGGGCAAAGGCGATGTTCTGGCATCGTATAACCTCGCGCTTCTGTTGCTGTCTTCCGGTGCCCCGATTGACGCTGCCCATGCCGCCATGCTGATCCGGCGGGCGGCGGAGGCGGACATTCCGGACGCCCAGCACGCACTCGGTGTTTTATACATGAGAGGGCGCGGCGTCGAAAAGAACACAACCGAAGCGGCACAGTGGTTTCTCCGTGCTGCCGAAAACGGCAGCACCAACGGAGAGGTGGAATATGCAATCCTTGCCTTCAACGGCGAAGGAATGCCTGCAGATCCGGAGCTTGCGGCAAAATTCTTCCGACGAGCCGCCTACAAAGGCAATGCCATCGCGCAAAACCGTCTGGCGCGCCTCTATGCAGTGGGAAAAGGAGTTCCCAAGAACAGAGTCGAGGCCGCTTCCTGGCATATGGCAGCAGCGGCGCAGGGACTCAGCGATGCATGGCTGGACGCCGACCTTCGCGAAATCACCGCCGATGAACGGGCCCGTGCCGAACGGCTGATGACGGACAGGCTGCCTCCGCAATAAAGATCATTTTTTGATCAGGTCTCAGGCATTTTAGCCTTCCGTCATGACTCTGGCCTTGACGTCGAAGCATCGAGAGGCCATCACCCGGGCATACATAAAATTTACGTACAGATAATTTAAGGACGTCCCCCATGATCCGCTCCCCCTTGATGACTGTCATGACCGATGCGGTGATGAAGGCGTCCCGTTCGTTGAAGCGCGATTTCGGCGAAGTCGAGAATCTGCAGGTGTCGCGCAAGGGCCCGGGAGATTTCGTGTCGTCCGCCGACCGCAAGGCCGAGCAGATTCTGCGCGATCTCCTTGAAAAGGCGCGTCCGGGCTACGGCCTCGTTATGGAAGAGCAAGGCATTGTCGAGGGTGCGGACAAAAGCCATCGCTGGCATATCGACCCTCTCGACGGCACGACCAACTTCCTGCACGGCGTACCGCAATTTTCCATTTCCGTTGGTCTGGAACGCGAAGGGCAGATTGTCGCCGGCGTCATTTACGACCCTATCAAGGACGAGATATTCATCGCGGAACGCGGCAAGGGCGCTTTCATGAACAACCGCCGCCTTCGTGTCGCCTCTCGCAGGGATATGATCGATTCCCTGATCAGTTGCGGCATGCCGCATGCCGGCAAGAGCAACCATGGACAGTTCATGCGCGAACTGGCGACGATCATGCCGCTTGCTGGCGGAATGCGGCGCTTTGGATCGGCAGCACTCGACATGGCCTATGTCGCGTGCGGCAGAGCCGATGCCTATTGGGAGCGTGGCCTTAATTCCTGGGATATCGCAGCCGGCATCATTCTGATCCGCGAAGCGGGGGGGTATGTGTCAGACGCCAATGGTGGCGATAATCCGTTGGAAACAGGGTCGGTCGCGTGCGGCAACGAGTTTCTACATCGGGATCTGGTGAAGCTTCTTGCCCAGGCGAACAAGCCGGTTTGATTTTTCCCTGTGCCTTACAGCGTCTCGCATTTTCTATGAATAGCAAGACGCTGTGAGTTTAATCATCCCGCATCGCTTCTTGCAGAAACCGGTTCCCACTTCTGCACAATGCTTTGATTCGCTGTAAGTATGAGGTCATTTCCAGCATCCAGCTCAATATCCAGCTTGATCCCACCCCACGGATGATTGCAAAGTATGCAGGCCGAATGAGGGTACTTCCCCCAGACTCGTATCCCCTGCCGGCCCTACCCGCCTCGTCCGGTTCTCAAGACCGGGCAAGCGGCTTGCCAGAAGGGTTTTGCAATGGCGGAGCGCTCCCAGGTTCTGACCCCTCCGGTCCGTTATCTCTACCGTATGGGCATTTTCCTGGCTCTCGCAGGTTTCATCGCTTTCATCCTCCATAAGCAGATCACAGCCGCCTTCCTGCACAATCCGGGATTGAACGGCCTGATCATATTCGCAATGGCGATAGGAATTATCCTGGCGCTTCGGCAGGTCTGGCGGTTGTTTCGGGAGGTTCGCTGGGTCAACGAATGGAATCGCAGCATCGAAGGGGTGGTCCCCCAGACGCAGCCCGTTCTGCTTGCGCCAATGGCATCCATGATCGGTTTGCGCTCCGCGCAGCAACCGTTGTCTCTGCCCATGAGCCGGACCTTGCTCGATTCCGTTGGTTCTCGCCTTGATGAGAATCGCGAAATTGTTCGCTATCTCGCAGGGCTTCTGGTCTTCCTCGGGCTGCTTGGCACGTTCTGGGGATTGATCGATACGGTCGGAGCGGTCGGCAACATCATCTCTTCCCTGAAGACGGGTCAAGAAGCGACCACGTTATTCGATGAATTGAAAAATGCGCTTTCAGGGCCGCTACAGGGTATGGGCCTGTCATTCTCAGCATCACTTTTCGGATTAGCCGGGTCGCTTATCCTTGGCTTTCTCGATCTTCAGGCAGGGCAGGCTCAGGGACGTTTCTACACGGAACTGGAAGATTGGCTGGCCGTGCTGACAACCGCTGAAACCAGTTCGACGGAATGGCCCGCCTACCCTATCTTCATGAACGATCTCGCCATTGTGTTGGAAAGAGCATCGCGACACAGCCCCGACGGGCAATCTGCCAGTGCGAATCTGGCCATCGCCAATCTCGCGGACGGGGTGCAGAAACTGGTGCAGCACATGCGTTCGGAACAGCAGATGATCCGCGACTGGGTCGAGGCGCAAGCCCAGCGTAACAAGGATATTCAGGAAATACTGGAACACCTTCGCGATGAAAAGGCGCCGTAATGGCAAGTTATGGCTCACGGCGGCGAGGACGCGGGCGGGGCGAGTACAATTACTGGCCCGGTTTTGTCGATGCCCTCTCAACCCTGTTACTGACGATCATTTTCCTGATCTCTGTCTTCATGCTCGGCCAGTTTTTTCTGTCGCAGGAAATCTCCGGCAAGGACACGGTGCTACAGCGCCTCAATCGCCAGATATCCGAGTTGAGCAATCTATTGGCCCTGGAACGCTCCTCGCGCCGGACGCTGGAGGACAACCTGTCGGGCATTCAGGCAACATTGCAGGCCAACGAGGCGGATCGGGCGCGTTTGCAGGGGCTGCTTGATTCAAACAATGCTGAGCAGGGCCGGGAAAGTGATCTGAATGCCCGTGTCGAAAGCGAGCGTCAGGCCAACCAGCGCGCCATGGGGCAAATCGAACTTCTCAACCAGCAGATAGCGGCCATGCGTCGGCAACTGGCGGCGCTGGAGGAGGCACTTGCTGCATCCGAGAGTCGCGACCGGGAATCACAAGCCACCATCTCCGATCTCGGCAGCAGGTTGAATGTGGCTCTTGCCCAGCGTGTGCAGGAATTGGCTCGTTATCGATCAGACTTCTTTGGCCGTCTGCGCCAGATTCTCGGCAACCGCCAGGATATCCGCATCGTGGGCGACCGGTTCGTCATCCAGTCGGAACTGTTATTCCCGTTGGGACAAGCGGAATTGCGACCAGAAGCCATGCCAGAAATTGACCGTGTCGCGAGCGCAATCCTTGAACTCGATAAGGATATCCCGCCGGATATCCCCTGGATTCTGCGCGTCGACGGACATACCGATGCAAGACCTATCGCGACACCGCAATTTCCAAATAACTGGTCGCTGTCCTCCGCGCGGGCCATTGCTGTAGTCCAGGCCCTCGCCGCGAGGGGAATTCCGCCGCAACGACTGGCTGCAACGGGCTTTGGCGAGTTCCAGCCGATCGACCTCGCCACAACCGAAGATGCCTATGCCCGCAATCGCAGGATAGAATTCAAGCTGACGGAGCGGTGACAGGCCTCATGCATTGAGAGCACAGACTTCCTGTAGTCGGCGTCCGTTCTCCTCGATATCCGAGAATTGCAGCTTTGCGAGCCGTGCATAGAGCCCTCCTCTTGCAATCAAGGCATCATGATTGCCCTGCTCAACGATCATGCCATGATCCATCACAAGGATACGATCCGCAGAGCGGATGGTTGCAAGACGGTGAGCGATAACAAGGGTTGTACGTCCGGCCATCAGGTGATCAAACGCCTTCTGAATCTGGCGTTCGCTCTCCGCATCAAGCGCCGAAGTCGCTTCATCGAGCAGGAGGATCGGGGCGTCTTTGAGGATCGCCCGGGCAATCGCTATCCGCTGCCTCTGGCCACCGGAAAGATCGATCCCGCGTTCGCCGATTATCGTATCGTAGCCATTCGGGAGGGCGCGGATGAACTCGTCGGCGGCTGCAAGACCTGCCGCGTTCTCGATATCGCTTTTCGAAACATGGCCGTCATAGCGACCGTAACGGATATTGTCTGCAATGCTGGCGGCGAAGATAGCGGGCTCCTGAGACACCATTGCGACGCGTGCGCGCAGTTCCGCTGGATCGACATTGCGGGCAGATACGCCATCAACCCGCACAATACCCTCCTGGGGGTCATAGAATCTCAGCAACAACTGAAACAGCGTACTCTTGCCGGCTCCCGACGGGCCGACAATCGCAATCCGTTCGCCCGCATCAACCTTGATATCCAACCCGGACAGAACCGGATAATCGCTCCGGCCGGGATAAGCGAAGCCAACATTCTCAAATGCAATCGTACCCGGCGACGGAACCGGCATGGCAACCGGGTTTTCCGGTGCCGTAATCGACGACTGGACAGCAAGCAATTCTCCGAGCCGTTCCGCCGAACCCGATGCCTGGGCAAGTTCTCCGTAAACCTCGGAAATCTGACCGAGCGAGCTGGCGCCAAGAACCGCGTAGAGCACGAATTGCGATAACGTTCCGCTGCTCAACCGGCCAAGCAGAACGTCCTGCGCTCCATACCACAAAACGCCGACCACACTGCCCGAAACGAGGAACATGCCGATCGCAGTCAAAATTGATCGGGCACGGATCGAAAAGCGTGCCGCATCGAAAGCGTCACGCACAGCAATGGCAAAACGATTGGCTGTGGGATTTTCCATGCGGAAGGCCTGCATGGTCCTGACCGCACCAATGGCTTCAGCCGCGAAGGCGGAAGCATCCGCCAGCCTGTCCTGAGCATTCCTTGAGCGACGCCTTACAACCCGGCCGGAAAAAACCAGCGGAAGGACAATCACCGGAATTGCCATCAGAACCAGTGCCGACAGCTTCGGGCTGGTCCAGACCATCATGAAGACAGACCCCAGGAACAGCAGGGAATTGCGCAGTACAATCGACAGACTGACACCGAAAACCGTCTTGACCTGGGTTGTATCCGCCGTCAGGCGCGAGACGATTTCACCGCTTCTGGCGCTGTCAAAAAAAGTTGCGTCGAGGTGAACCAGATGCCGAAACACCGCTTCGCGCAGATCGGCAACGACTCGTTCCCCAAGCGAAGTGACAAAATAATAGCGGGCAGCGCTCGCAAGAGCCAGAACACCGACCACCGCCATCAGCATTCCGAAATATGCATCAATCAACTGGCCATCGGTTTCAGAAAAACCGTGGTCGATCACCCGCCGCGCCGCTATAGGCAGAATCAGCGTTGCCCCTGTCGCTGCGAACAACGCGACAAGGGCCGCAATAATCTGCCCCTTGTAGCTCAGCGCATAAGGAATAAGCGGCTTGAGAGCATTCAGCGAAGCCCTGCGGCGCGAAACCCCACCCGTATCATCGGTCATTGAAAAAGACCCTCTTATTTTTTCGGAACGGCTTCTTCCCGCCCTGTCTTTCGCTTGGCGCAAAATATGACTTTTATCAAGCGTCATTGTTGCTCATAGCCTTATTAGAGCACTTACCCGTTTCCAGTAAAACAAAACGCTCCAATATTCCTCCAGGCGCATTGTTCCAAAACAAACACTTTGAAATATCTCGCAGAGCGGCTGGCTATCGCAGCAAATACCGCGTTCCATTCTGTCACGAGAGAACCGCTTCATAAGAAGCATTCTAGTGTATGAAATGCCTGCGGGAAAGGGCTGCGCCACAATCAACATCGCTGAAAAATATGTCAAAGCCCTTGTTCGCAGAGCGTAAGTGCGGTATAGCCCGCCATCTTTCAGAATACAGGCTCGATCGATCAGGCCGCGGGCCGCCAAAACGGCCGGTCTCCAGACTGGCCGCAATGAGGATTTTTGAGATGGCTCGCAAAGCAACCGAACACCCGGACTACCACTTCATCAAGGTGGTAATGACCAACGGAACTGAATATCAGACCCGCTCGACCTACGGCAAGGAAGGCGACGTGTTGAATCTCGACATCGACCCGAGCACGCACCCGGCCTGGACCGGCGGAACGCAGCAGTTGCTTGATCGTGGCGGTCGCGTTTCCCGCTTCAACTCACGTTTCGGAAATATGAGCTTTGGCAAGAAGTAAGCTGAGGCGGTTCGCCCCTTGCAAAGGTGCGGCCTCAAGCGTCGGATATTTTGAAAGGCTCCGTTGATCGGGGCCTTTTTCTTTTGCGCTTCTCGTACCGCCAAAGGCGGGAGTGCCGTGCTCAGGAAGCTGTAGAGAACGCCCGTTCGATCAGCCATCTCTGCGCCGCTACCGGATTATCGGAATCCTGAGGCTCATCACCCGCCACTTCAAGCAGAAGGTCTTCCAGATGCAGAATGCGGGCATGCAATCTCGCTGTAAGGCAGATCAGTTCCCGGAAGGTCTTCGGCAATTCCTCAAAACGTTCCTGAGGTGTCGCCTTTAGCGGCGATATGCGCAAACGACCTTTTTCCTGCAAAGCTTCGTGCTGTGTCATATCACCATCGGCGAGCGCGCGCTGGAGCAGCAACCACGATGCTATCTGCATCAGACGACTCGTGAGCTGCATGCTTTCATTTGCATAAGCTAAAGCGCAATCATTTGTCAGAAGGCGTGACTCGGACCGACCCGGACCATCGAGATAGGCTGCGGCCTCCTCAACCAGCTCCATCCCCTCCTGAAACAAGGCAGAAAATGCTTCCGATTGGACAAACCCCAATCCGAAGGAAGCCGACTCCCGCCCGTAATGATAATCAGCCCCGCTCACGCAATACCACCCGCCCAATAGATTACCAGAGAACGGGACCATAATCCTTTTACGGGAGAAACGCTTCGTTAACTGTCTATTAGGGTTAAAATCGGCGGCGCGGGATGGTCGGAGAGCTGCATCCCGAAGAAACGCAGCTCTCCCAATTCATCTCAACCCGGCTTCAGCTCTTAAAAAAAGCATCGGCAGCAGCTTGGGTTCTCTTCTTTTCCGCATGCGCCTGTTCCAGACGCATTATCTCCTGGCGAAGGACTGTCATTCTCTCCTCAAGTTCAAAGAGTGACAGGCTGGATAAATCCTGGCCAATCTCATGGCTTGTGGGGACGAGACGCGGAGCGTCGTCGGAAAATGGATCAAGAGCCATCGCTTCCTCCGATCATGTTCATTACCAGTGCCCCAACAAAATAGCCCATTTTCGCCAATGAGCCAAACCTTGCACCCTCCTCCGGCTTTTTCACCCGCAGTAATCGACACAAAGCCCCGGTAATGGCATTGCCATATCACGGCGACGCAATTATATTGTCGGCGTTTCCCTCACATTGTGAGAAGAGATGCTCTGGTTCCCGACCGGGTCAGAGAACAAGATTTTTTGCCTGCATCACCGGGCTGGTCCCAATCGATGCACGCTCAGGAGGTTCGCATGTCTCAAGCACCGCTGATGCCGAAAGCGACCGCCGTCTGGCTCGTGGAAAACACGTCGCTTTCCTTCGACCAGATAGCGGAGTTCTGCAAACTGCATCCGCTCGAAGTCAAGGGTATCGCCGATGGCGAAGTCGCTTCAGGGATCAAGGGCATGGACCCTGTCACCAGCGGCCAGCTCACCCGCAACGAGATCGATCTTGCTCAGAACAACCCGTCCCACAGGTTGCGGATGGCCGAGCGCAAGGTCAAGTTGCCGGAAACCCGCCGTATCAAGCGCGGACCGCGCTATACGCCCGTCTCGCGTCGCCAGGACAGGCCCAATGCCATTTTGTGGCTGGTGCGCAGCCATCCGGAGCTGAAAGACGCACAGATCATGCGTCTGGTCGGCACCACCAAGAACACCATTCAGCAGGTTCGTGAGCGGACCCACTGGAATGCCACCAATCTGTCACCGATGGACCCCGTTACGCTCGGCCTGTGCTCGCAGATCGACCTCGACTTTGAAGTTCAGCGCGCAGCCAAAGACCGGCCGCAGACCCTGCCTGCCGACAGCGGAGCCGTTCTGCTCCCAGCCGAAGTCACCACGGCGGAGGAATTCGATGCCGAGCCGGAGGCCCCGGCCCGTTCGAGCGATGTGATTGATGTCGAATCAGTCTTCGCCAAGCTGAAAGGCCTGAAAAAGCAGGATGATTTCGAAGACGACGATGAAGAATGATACAATCCAGCAGAGCAGTCATCTGCCTGCCTGGTGACGTTACGACAATTTCCCGTTATCTCAAGCCGGTGAGCGCCTCTCTCCACGAGACACGCTCTCCGGCTTTTCCTTTCACGAGCTGGAAACAGATATATCCGGTCCCTGCCCCATTCCCCGATGCTGCAAAGCTTCGGTGATTTCATCCATGACTGAGGGGTCCTCGATCGTCGCAGGCATGGACCAGCTATCACCATCTGCGATCCGCTTCATGGTGCCTCGCAAAATCTTGCCCGAGCGTGTTTTTGGCAGACGTCCGACGGTCAGAGCCAATCTGAAAGCGGCCACCGGTCCTATTCTATCCCGAACGAGCGCAATCAACTCGCGTTCAATCTGATCGGGGGGAAGCACCATGCCGGACTTTAAAACGACAAAGCCGCAGGGCACCTCACCCTTGAGTTGATCTTTCACGCCGATGACCGCGCATTCAGCCACCGCCTGATGTGACGCCAGTACTTCCTCGATGCCTCCAGTGGACAAACGATGTCCGGCAACATTGATGACGTCATCGGTCCGGCCCATCACGTAGAGGTAGCCGTCCTCATCGCGGAACCCGGCATCCGAGGTGGTGTAATATCCGGGAAACTGATCAAGATAACCGTCTTTGAATCTTTTGTCCGCCTTCCACAAAGTCGGCAGGCAGCCGGGCGGCAGGGGCAGTTTGATGGCGATCGTTCCCATGACATTGGCCGCAACGGGCTGGGAGGCTTCATCGACGATGTCGACATTGTAACCCGGCATCGGAAACGCAGTTGAACCATATTTCGTCGGCAGACGCTCGACACCGATCGGATTTCCCGCGATGGGCCAGCCGGTTTCGGTTTGCCACCAGTGATCGACAACCGGTACTCCCAGAACCTTCTCAGCCCATTGTACCGTATCGGAATCCGCCCGCTCTCCCGCAAGGAACAACGCGCGGAGACCTGACAGGTTGTATTGCGAGAGCATCAAACCATCCGGATCTTCCTTGCGGATAGCGCGCAAAGCCGTCGGAGCCGAGAACAGGCTCGCCACGTTGTGCTCGGAAATAACCCTCCAATAGGCGGCGCAATCCGGCGTTCCTACGGGTTTTCCTTCATATAAAAGGGTCGTCGCCCCATAGAGCAGCGGCGCATAGACGATATAGGAATGCCCGACAACCCAGCCGATATCGGATGCTGTCCAGAAAACCTCTCCAGGTTTAATTCCGTAGAAGTTCTTCATCGTCCACATCAGGACAGTGATGTAGCCGCCCGTATCCCGAACAACACCCTTCGGGATACCGGTCGTACCGGAGGTGTAGAGCACATAGAGTGGATCGGTAGCGGCAACTGCAACACATTCCGCCGTTTTTCCTTCTGACTTCGCCGCAGCGACGCGCTCCGCCCAGTCCAGGTCACGGCCCGCAACCATGGATGCTTCTGCCTGCGGGCGTTGGAAAACAATACAGGTCTCAGGCTTGACATTGGAAAGCTCAATGGCCTGATCGAGCAATGGCTTATAAGCCACGATGCGGTTTGGCTCAATGCCGCAGGAAGCGGTCAGAACGACCTTCGCACCAACATCTTCAATGCGGATAGCCAGCTCCCGGGCGGCAAATCCACCAAAGACGACTGAATGGATCGCTCCAATTCTGGCACAGGCCAGCATCGCCATAACAGCTTCAGGGATCATCGGCATATAGATGATAACCGTATCGCCCTTGGAGATTCCTGCGTCGCAAAGAACCGCGGCAAGAGTTGCAACCTCGTCCCTTAACTCGCCATAACTCAGTACCCTGCGGGTATCCGTTACGGGGCTGTCGTAGATCAGGGCGGCCTGGTCCTTGCGTCCGGTTGCGACATGTCTGTCCAGGGCATTGTAACAGGCATTGCAGGAGGCGCCTGCAAACCAGCGTCCATACACTCCTGCATCGGGGTCAAAAATCTTCTCGGCGGGCTCGAACCAGTCTATATCCTTCGCCGCTTCGCGCCAGAACGTCTCCGGATCCTGCCTCCAGCCGTTATAAATCTGATGATAACGTTGCACATCCCCTGCCATGTATATCCTCCTGGATCGCTTTTTGCGATTTATTTAATCATCGTATTAGCAATTCCCGGGAGTTGGGTCTGCGACGACTTTTGGCGGACCTCCGAACAGCCTGTAAGACGAGTATCCAGTCAGTCCACCAACCAAAAGCAAGATCGCGGACAAACATGATTACGGACCCCGTATTCTATCTGGCAGCAGCTCCGGCTGTCATCCTAATGGGCCTGGCCAAAGGCGGATTATCCGGCCTGGGAATGCTTTCAGTGCCGCTGATGGCTCTGGTCGTATCGCCTGTGCAGGGAGCGGCTATTTTGATGCCGACTCTGCTCGTGCAGGACATGGTGAGTTTGTGGGCGTTCCGGCGCACCATAGACCGTCGCAATGTCTGCATACTGGTGCCCAGCGCAGCGATAGGCGTCGCTATCGGGTACCTTCTCGCGGCAAGGGTTTCCGATGCATGGATAGCTCTGCTCATCGGCACCATTTCAATAGTCTTCGGTGCTCGGCGTCTTTATCTCGAAACCCGGCAAACGCCTCCAAAGCCCCGTGCCGCAGATATTCTTCCCGGCCTTTTCTGGGGAATATGCAGCGGTTTCACCAGCATGGTCGCGCATGCGGCAGGTCCGCCATTCCAGGTTTACGTGATGCCGCAAAGGCTCAACCGGGACGTAGTTGTCGGCACGACCGCAGCCGTCTTCACCATCGTCAACTGGCTGAAAGTCATTCCTTATGTTGCACTCGGCCAGATGACCCACGAGAATATGGTGACTGCAACCGTTCTGCTTCCCCTCGCCTTTGCCTCCACGTGGGCAGGAGTTTTCCTGATTCGGCGAATTGGCGGCAGGACGTTTTATCTGATGGTTTACACGATGCTTTTGCTGATCGGCAGCAAGTTGATTTTCAGTGCCAGCCGCGATCTCGGCGTTCTCGGTTTCTGATCAACATAAAAAGCCGCCGCTCCGTCCCGAGCGACAGCTTTAAATTATGCTTCGTAAATTGGGTACTTTGAATCTAAAGCATTGCGCTTAATGCGTAACTTGGGGGCTCTGCGCCTTCAGCTTCGCGATTTCATCCTTGATTTGAAGCTTCTTGCGTTTGAGCTCCGCCACTGTCAGGTCATCGGTCGACGTATGTGCGAGAGCGTCGGCCAGTTGGCGCTCAAGAACCTGATGCTTCCGTTCGAGCTCAGCCAGATGATTCTGTAGCGGCATATGGTATCTCCTCCTCAGATGATCCCCAGACCGTGATGAGTGTGCCACAGCTTTTTCGATGTGTCGAAGGACTTTCTGCACAATGTGGCGATGCAGTGTATAATATCACCTGCCGCTTCCGGCTGTGATATACTTTTACCACTGTTTTCAAGTATCCTGGAGCAATCCGACCCATTGAGAGGATCACGGCCCGTGTCTTTGACCCCAGATCAAGTCTCCGAGCTCCTGGCGGAGCTCAACTTACTCCAGATGGAACATAGCGACCTGGATTTAGCCATTGACGCACTTGATGCGCAGGCGACTGCCGATCAATTGCGGGTGCAACGTCTGAAAAAGCGCAAGCTGGCCCTTAAAGACCGAATAAAGACAATCGAAAACCTTCTCACGCCCAACCTGATTGCCTGAACGCGATACGCGGTCGAAGAAATACAACCGCCGCTTCTTGCCTGTCGGCATAGTCTTGGATATCTGCTCATTACTGCTTGCAGCCAGCCTTTCCGTGTCTGCGCAGTAAAAGCCAAAATTGTTTCTTCAAGGAGCCCGTCATGGCGCAATCCGCTTCTGTCGCTATCATCATGGGTAGCCAGTCCGACTGGGAAACGATGCGGCATGCCGCCGATATTCTCGATGAGCTCGGCGTTTCCTACGATGCACGCATTATTTCTGCCCATCGGACACCGAAGCGCCTTTACGATTTTGCGGAAGGCGCAAAAGACGCAGGCTTCAAGGTGATTATCGCCGGCGCCGGCGGAGCTGCCCATCTGCCGGGGATGACCGCCGCCATGACGCCTTTGCCGGTTTTCGGCGTACCGGTTCAATCGAAGGCCCTTTCGGGGCAGGACAGCCTGCTGTCCATCGTCCAGATGCCGGCCGGGATTCCCGTGGGGACGCTCGCTATCGGCAAAGCCGGAGCAACCAATGCCGGGCTGTTGGCTGCCGCGGTTCTGGCATTGAATGATGAGGCATTGGCTGAAGAACTTGAAGAATGGCGCGCCAGACAAACGGCCGCGGTTGCAGAGTTCCCTCGGGACGAGGCATAAGACGATGCCCGCCAAAGAAATTTCTCCCGTGAAGAGCGCCCGGGGAACACCCTTCGCCCCGGGTTCAACTCTCGGAATTATCGGTGGCGGACAGCTTGCACGCATGATCGCCATTGCAGCTGCACAATACGGTTTGAAGACTCATATTCTTGCACCGGAAGAAAACTCTCCGGCTTTCGAGGTTTCCGCCGCTTTCACCTGTGCCCCATATGACGATGAAGCTGCCTTGAGAAGTTTCGCGGCAAGCGTCGATGTTATCACTTACGAGTTTGAAAACATTCCGGCTGCAACCGCCGATCTGCTGGTGGGTTTGAGGGAATTACATCCCAGCCCGACCGCGCTCGCGACAACACAAGACAGACTCGTCGAAAAAAGTTTCATAGCCGAACTCGGCATAGAAACGGCAGCCTTCGCATCGGTTCCCGACGCGGCTGCATTGGAACAAGCCATAAACTTGATCGGCCTCCCCGCCGTCCTCAAGACTAGGCGCTTCGGGTATGACGGCAAGGGCCAGATCATTATCCGCTCCGACTCAGACCTGGCCGCCGCGCGCATGCTGGCGGAACAGGCTGCCTGTATTCTTGAAGGTTTCATTCCATTTCGCGAAGAAGTCTCCGTTGTCGCGACACGAACCCTCAATGGCGAATTCGCGGCCTTTGACCTCTGCGCCAACGAGCATCGCAATCATATCCTCGACATCACCCGCGTTCCAGCCAATGTGTCTTCAGACACCGGGAGGGAAGCGATCAGCATTGCCCGGCGTATTGCCGAGGCGCTCGATTACGTAGGCACTCTTGCGGTTGAGATGTTCCTCGTCGTTGAGAACGGGGTGGAACGGGTCGTTGTCAATGAAATCGCTCCGCGAGTCCATAATTCAGGACACTGGACTATCGAAGGTGCGGAAACATCGCAGTTCGCGCAGCATGTTCGCGCTGTCTGCCACTGGCCTCTCGGATCGACCACGAGAATCGGCGATGTCGAGATGCGCAATCTGATCGGTTCCGACGTCGATGACTGGCGCGCCATTCTCGCTGAAGGCGGAGCCTGCCTCCACCTCTACGGCAAGGAAGACGCTCGTCCCGGGCGGAAGATGGGTCACGTCACGCGGGTTTTCCGCAAAAGCTCTTCCTGACCTTACCCGGATTGCCGCAAACCATCGGCATGAGGCCCCCGGAAACCCTCCAAACGGAATCCGACACGATTCTTTTACCAAAGGTTGGATTCCTTTATGCACCCGGCATTCATACCGGAAAATCGCCTGATATCGGGCTGTTGCATACGCTTTCCGGGGTTATCATGCTAGACACGGCAAATAGGTTCTGTTAGGAACCCTTCACGATGGTGAGGCGCGGATGATTTCGCGTCTTATTTCTTCTTTAATCACCTAGATATCGGTATATGAGGCTCGCGTGCAGGTTCTTGTCCGGGAAAATAACGTCGATCAGGCGCTCCGCGCACTGAAGAAGAAGATGCAGCGTGAAGGCATCTTCCGTGAAATGAAGCTCCGTGGTCACTACGAGAAGCCATCTGAAAAGAAGGCTCGTGAGAAGGCTGAGGCCGTGCGTCGCGCACGCAAGCTGGTCCGTAAGCGCATGCAACGCGAAGGCCTGCTTCCTTCAAAGCCGCGCCCAACTCGCTAATTGATGCGGCTGCTAAGCTTTTTTTAAGCTTACGTGTTTAAAACCTGTCCGATGCTCGGCGCCTCCCTGCGAAAGCAGAGGCGCTGTTTGCGTTTGAAAATTTGTACTCTGCTATCTGTTCAATGTTCCGAGCCAATTCCCGGATGACATTGTATGGTGGTAAGGGTTTTGAGCGATAACGTTTCAGCCTGAACGTCCGTCGCGCCCTGTCGGAAGAAATTCCGCCGCAAATCGGTAATGAAAAGCGAAGGCCTGGAATGCATCGGATCGTTTCAAGGAAATACATTGCGAATGGCTTGACAAAGCGTCGTTTGCTTTGTGTGGGTGCCCTGTTGCTCACCTCAGCTCTGACTGCATGTGACGGAGGCGGTGGCACCTTCAATTCTTCGCGCCAGGTTGCGGTACTCGAAGCAGACAAATCAGGTGCCAGCAGCGTCAATATCGCTTCGCTGAGTGAGGTCATCAGCCGTAATCCGAATGATCCCGGGGCTTATAACACCCGCGGCGCAGCCTATGCACGCACAGGCAATTACGGAAATGCGGTCGCTGACTTCAACCGGGCAGTCCAGATTGACCCCAACAACGCTCCGGCCTACACAAACCGCGCTCTGGCCTACCGGCAGACGGGCAGGAACGACGCGGCCATGGCCGATTTCACCCATGCCATCCAGTCAGACCCGAATTATGCTCCGGCTTATATCGGGCGCGCCAACCTCCTTCGCGCCCAGGGCAATACGCAGCAGGCACTGGGCGACCTGTCAACAGCCATCCAGCTGAATCCGGAATCGGCGGAAGCCTATCACTCCCGCGGTCTCGCCTATCAACGTATGGGGCAGAACCAGCAGGCAGTGTCCGATTTCGACGCCGCCATTGACCGCAACCCGTTCGTCGCCAGCCCTTATCAGGCTCGCGGGCAAAGTCTTGTCGGTCTCCAGAAATACGACAAGGCCATCGAAGATTTCAATGCGGCGCTCAACGTCAACCCGAATCTGGCCGATGCCTGGGCATGGCGCGGTGTTGCTCTCGAACGGCAGGGCAAGAAGGCAGAAGCGCAGGAAAGTTATTCACGCGCGTTGTCCCTGGACAGGAACAACAGTGTCGCCCGCAAAGGCAGCGGCGGCATTTCCTCATTCTTCTGATTACAGATTCAGTTTTGAATAACGAAGCCCGGAATAATTTTTCCGGGCTTTTCTTTTTTTGGCAATCGCTACGAACTGCCTTATCTCATCCCGGCAGCCGGGAGTTTGCTTTCCCCCTCCCCGCACGGTTTTTCAGGTTCAGCAGCAAACATATCAAACGATATATGCCTCTCTCCGGTAATCATTGCCAGCTTGGCATCTCGTCGTAATCCCTTTACCCAGGCTTCCATTCGCTGAGCAATGCCTCTTGATGGCGCAGGGCAGGTCCACAACAGCTTTGAGACACCACCATGTGCCCGTACATAGCGCGCACCGCGAGGCCCGGCGTGATCTCTTACTCGGCGTCCGACATCATTGCTGACGCCGCAATAGAGCGAACCGTCACCGCATTCGATAATATAAACCCACCATGATTTTTCAGGTTCGGTCGCCATAACGGACAGTTCCATATGAAAAGGCCGGTCGCATCGGACCGGCCTTCGCTGTTTCCAACATGGATGAATGTCGGGTTATTCGAGGCCTTTTATGATCTCATCGACCATTTTCTTGGCGTCACCGAACAGCATCATGGTGTTGTCCTTGAAGAACAGCTCGTTCTCGACGCCGGCATAGCCGGAGCCCATGCCGCGC
>Ga0153941_1000099_pt1 | contig 46678 bp, 40 predicted proteins | sample TSNJ025MetaG_FD_104733 | JGI IMG/M metagenome (GOLD analysis project Ga0153941, IMG submission 104733) | Attine ant fungus gardens microbial communities from New Jersey, USA - TSNJ025 MetaG | ecosystem: Host-associated > Fungi > Mycelium > Unclassified | place: USA: New Jersey, Brendan T. Byrne...
CAAAGCTGAAACATCGGGGGTTCAGGTGGAGACTCTACTCCACCTGAACTGAAGCCGCCTGTAGAGGCGGGAGTCTTGACTCAATAGTTAAGATAAAAGCATTATATAAGCTCGTCGAGCCTATATAATGCTTTTTTGTCGGGTCAGGGACCTCTACTGGAATAGGTTAGCGTCTTGGAGTCTCCTGCAAGCTAACGGAGACTATAGTATACCAACTAGTAAAAGCGAACTTCTGTCATTGTGGGCGACAGCCCCCTTCTGCTCCTCATTCCCTCGGAGAAGGGGACGGAGTTTATGTCTGCTGCAAGGTCATCTGTTCCTGTCGCGCCGGTGTAGCCAAGTGCGGTGTTCGTCGCTCTTTATCATCCATAGATTGCCACAACGATACAGGCAGCAATCACCATGATGGCTTCCAGTAAAACGATAGGCAGGAGCGTTTTTAAAAAGTCGGCCTTAAAATACTCGAGAGTCAGCAACAGGCAAAGATGAGCAGGTGAAAGCATTTGGCCAGCCGCTCCCAGGACAAAGGCTAGCATGGCAAGATTGATATCGCCTGGCGCCAACACGGCGACAAACGGGAACGCAATAGCCACGAATCCTTGGGTAGTGCCTGTTAACAGGCCGGCAACAAAAGCGACAGTCCCGATAATGACTTGTTTGGAAACGGCGAGACTGTTAAGCAGCACGGCAATTTCTTCGATCGTGCCGCTCTGACGCAGTACACTCTGGAACAAGAGGATCGACACAATGCCCCACAACAGCTTGCGGTCAAAGGCATGGGCGAGCATAGCGCGGATATTTCCTAGGTTTTGACGCAGGATAAATGCCATTGCCAGCACGACAAGCGCCATGGAGACGGAAGCAGAAAAATCCATGGCGACGACAAGAAAAAAGTTTGCGAGAATGGGGCCGGCCGCCAGGCATACATAATAATAACTACTGTTGCTGTCGTCCTGGGAGGTGGCGGGGTGGATTACATGCCGGCTGGTTTTTTTTAGGGGTAACAAAAAAAAGAGTACACCGATGATAATAGAAAACACGGTTACCCAGACCATATTTGAGATCAGCAGATTAAGCGGGATACTAGAGATCTGGCTGGCAAGCAGTAAGGACGCCAAGATTGGATTTGTATATTCCCAGACATGCCGGAACCAGTAGTTAATGGCTGTTTTAGTTTCAGCAGACAATTTATAGGGCTTGCTGGCATTCTCCACTAATGGAGCCGAAAAGACAGCGCCTCCCAGCGACGGTAAAAAACCAAGAAAGGCGGGCATTATGGCCAACAAAGCGCGGTCACTGCGCAGCCTTCTGCGAGCCGTTTCCATCAGACCGTTGACAATACCGCCGACACGTAGCTGGTACTCAAGACACATAACAAAGTATAAGGCCAGCACAATTTCCCAGGTGCTCAGGCTTGTTGCCGTTGTCACTACCGCTGCTTTCAGGTGCTGGGCAGTAAGGCCTGATAACAAAAATAAAGCACCTGAGCCGGCTAACATGGCGTTACCCATTTTTACCTTGCGGTTAAGCAACAGTACGATGACTGCCAGGGTGATTAAAATTTTTAACACTTCGAACATCTGCTACAGCTCCTGACTAAAAAAGTGATTTCTGAAATATTCCCTATTTGGCCGGAGATACCTGCTATTGCCGTGAAAAAAATAGAGTAAGGCATAACATGCAAACGGGATATTCCAGACAGCCGGCTGGAATATCCCGTTTGCATGTTATTTTTCATTATTATCTTTTAACGCCAAGGCGATTTTGGCATTTAGCTCAAGCAGTTGATAAACACTGTCCGGCTCATAGCCATAGGTCTGAGCAATCTTTGTGACTTTTTCCCAGCGTTTATCTGCAAATGATTGGTAGAGGCCGGTAGCTTCCTGAAACCTGTTTGCGGTGGGCGGATATGTTGTCTGACTCGATGTATGACCAACAAGCCAATCGATACTGACTTTGAAAAAGTCAGCAAGACGGCATAGTGTAGCAATATCAGGCTCCCGGCGGTTAACTTCCCAGGAAGCCAAAGTTGAGCGCTCTACTTTTAAGATAACGGCCAACTCTTCTTGTGTTAATTTATTTCTAAGACGTTTAATTCTTTCGCCCAGGGTTTCCATAAGCCACGCTCCTTACTACTACGATACCGCGCTTATGTCCGAGGTTCAATTATTGTGTCGATAAGACATTTTAAGAAAGGATATTTAATTATTAATGGCGAATAGTGTGTCACAGAGACACTGGAGTCAAAAGTGCTTATAAAATGGGGAGGCGTCTTTGGTGGAATGTATTTGTCATAAGTGCCGGGAGACGACGGCGGTCAGGTTGTGCCACCAGGATATCATCGGTTGGATTGCTGTCGGACTCGCGCATGAAATTAGAAATCCGCTGACTGTAATTAAGGGCTACCTGCAATTGCAAGATAAGAGTGCTGCTTACCGCACCGACGAATCAAGGAGCATTATTACTCAGGAAGTAACCCGGATAGAAGAATTAATCAATCGTGTCGTCTTATTAGCCAAAAATAAGATGAGTGATAAGAGTCCGTCAAGCCTTAACGACATTGTGGCTAACATTTACCCGGCCATTCAACAAGCTGCAGCCAGGGCAGGTATCGTAACTGAACTTATGCTTGATGATAGCTTGCCCATATTGCAGTTAAATACTAAAGAAATTGAAGAAATTGTCCTGCAACTGGCCTATAACGGCATCGAAGCCATGCAGAATAACGGCAAATTATCGATCAAGACTGCTTGCCAAGATGGCCAAGCTATCTTATCTATTCAGGATCAAGGCTGCGGCATATGCCCGGATGTCGGCGATCAGATTTTTGCGCCTTTTTATACTACTAAAGCCGATAATGTCGGCCTGGGACTGGCGATCAGCCTCAGTATAATTGATAGGCATCGGGGAAATTTTGAATTTGTATCAACTGTAGGGGAAGGAAGCCTGTTCAAAGTGTTATTTCCCCTACCGGAAGCTATGTGAAGCAAACCAGCCTTCTTTGCATGAAAATATTCTTTATAGTTTAAAAGATGCCGAGTCCCAATTTATCGACGACTGATGGTTGTAAAAAAATGTTTCTCTGCTATTTTTTTTAGAAAGTTCTTTCATACATTTGCCCTGAACATATGATCGCAAACAATTGACATTGTTCGCCGTATGTTATATATTTATGAAAAATATAAAAATCTGACAATGTCAGAAATTCTTGGTGAAACTAGGTTTGAGGTGTGGGAAATATATGTTAATTTCGCCGATAACAAAATCCGCCTCCATTTATAATGAAATTAAACGGAAAATTCTAGAAGGGGAATTTCCGCCGGGAGGCCAATTAGTCATTAAGCAGATTGCGACTGAATACGGTATCAGTGATATACCTGTACGTGAAGCTTTAAAAGAATTGCGTGCGGAAGGCTTAGTAGAAACCATACCGCATGTAGGTTCTCGGGTTGTAGGTTTTTCATCTCAAAATATCAAGGATATGCTGGAAATGCGTGAGTGTCTGGAAATCTTTGCTGCTGAACTGGCAGTGAAAAATGCCAATGACGAGCTGATTCAAAAGCTTGAGGATATTTATGCTGAGTGTAATAAGGCGCTGGGAGCCAATGATATACACCGATACGGTGAGCTTAACAAGAAATTTCACCGTTTAATTATTGAAGCAAGTGATAACCAAATTCTGATTCAGTCCATATGTGACTTGATCGAATCAGAAAAAAGAATGCGCATGGTATTTCAGATATTCCCCGAAATTCTGCAGGATTCCAATAAAGAACATCAGGAGATGATCCAGTACATCAAAGAAAAAAATCCAGAAGCAATGAAGCGTTTGATGTACCACCATAAGAAAAGATCTTTCGATAAAATGAGAAAGTATCTTCAAAATCTGTAATAGGTGAATAATAGAAGCGGCCTTGACGAAAACTTGTCAAGACCGCTTTTCTTTCTGAAATTAAGCGAATGTCCTAGAGAAGAAGTGGAGATATGTTTGGCGTGCCTTTATCGCGAGAAACTGAAAAAGACTGCATTTCAGGCGTATTCGTTGCCAGGTATAAAACAAGTAATAATACGGATCATAGCTTTGTGTGGGGTGGCAAGAATGGGTTGGGTTTCCCGAAACGTACGATATGATTCAATAATAGCGGCAATAAGAAAATAATGCTAAAAATAATGTAATTTAACAATAGTTTCCTGATAATACCAATAAATCTAAAGACTAAGAAATTTTAAAAAACTTAGTTGACAATATATCATATATTATATATTGTATATTATATATGATATATAACCTAAGAACTAAGCTTGTAAAAATGCAGAGGGGGGAGAGTGAGTGAGAAAAAATGAATTGCAAGTCAAAGCAGCTTCTTTTATTAATGCTCTAAGCTACGAGACTTTACCTTTAGGCATTAAGGAAGATGCAAAGTATCGCTTATTGGATTGGCTGGGAAGTGCCTTGGCAGGTGTTTGCTATCAGCCTTCGATGATTGTTACTGGATTCGTTAAGTCTGTCGGCGGATTGCCGCAGGCAACTATACTTAAAGGCAATGGCAAAGCTCCGATGGCGCAGGCGGCGTTTGCCAACGGCGTTATTGGTCATGTCGCTGAGTTTGATGACGGGCACCGGCTGGCCATTGCTCATCCCGGATCGATCACAGTTCCTGTTGCGCTGGCTCTTGCCGAAACTTATGGGCGAAGCGGCAAAGATCTGCTTACCGCGATTGTAGCAGGGTATGAGGTTCTAATCAGACTGGGGATGTGCGTAAATCCTTCACATTATAAGATCTGGCATACAACCGGCACCTGTGGTGCTTTTGCTGCCGCGGCGACTGCAGCATCTTTGCTGAAGCTTAATAAAGAGCAGACGCTTATGGCTTTGGGTATTGCCGGAACTATGGCGTCCGGTCTGCAGGAAACATTCGGTACGCACGCTAAGTCGCTTAACGCCGGACATGCCTGCCAAAGCGGGATTCAGTCAGCTCTGCTAGCTCAGCAGGGTTTTACCGGACCGGAAGAAATTATTATCGGTAATAAAGGTTTTATTAAGGCCACTACACAGGAATACAATACAAAGCCGCTAGAAGACATCGGGCAGACGCCGTTGCTTAGCAATACCGCCTTTTATAAGGTGTATGCATCCTGCGGCCATACCAACTCGCCCTTGGACGCCATGTTTAAAATCATGGCGGAACGGGATATACCACTGTCCACCATCAAGCATATCCATGTAACGACTTATCGGATATCAGTAGATTTAACGGCCGAACTAAAAAACAATAATGAAGAAGCAGCCAAGTTTTCTCTACCCTATTGTCTGGCTGTCGCTCTCATTTATAAGAGAGTAACTCTGAATGAGTTTACGTCGGATAAGCTGAACGATCCGAAGGTTTTGGCGCTGGCAAAAAAAATCACCGTAACAGAAGATCCGGTGGCTACGTCCTTGTTCCCCAAACGTCAGGCAACCATTTGCATCGAAGTTGACAACGGACAAACTATCGAAACAACAGTCAAAAACTCTAATGACGAACCGCAGTATGGCGCTCTGGAAGATAAGTTCATCTCACTGGCAACCAGCAATATTGAACAGGGAATTGCCAAGAAAATTAAAGAACTTATTTTAAATGTAGAAAAAATGGATGATCTGAATGTTCTTATGCAGTATCTAGTCTAATTTTTTGCGAAGGGGAGAATAAAGAATGCTGGGGTTATTAATTGCTGCGATTGTGACGACATGGGTAGGGTACATGCTTTACAAAAGATACAAGCCGCAGGGCGTATTGCTGGCAGCCGGGATTATTTTGATGGTCTGCACCGTCGTGTTTGGCACTGGAACTATTCTGCAGGCTAAGCAATCCACAGGATTCATCTGGTTTGATATCTTTGAAGCCATCAAGCAACTTATGAGCGGCCGTTTGGCGGGACTAGGACTGACAATCATGTCAATTGGCGGCTTTGTCCGGTATATGGAGCAATGCGGCGCCAATCAGGCTCTTGTGGAATTATCAGCGGTGCCGCTCAAATGGGTGAAGTCACCGCTGACGGTTATGATTATAGCTTATGTTATTGGTCATATCGTCGATATCTTTATCCCGAGCCATGCCGGTCTGGGGTTGTTGCTCATGCTGACGATGTATCCCATTATGATCAATGCGGGAATTAGCAAGTTGACTGCCGTATCGGTCATTGCCACCGCCAAATTCACCGATATCGGCCCCATTTCCTCGAACACTGTTTTAGCAGCTCATACTGCGGGTCTTGATCCGGCTACTTATTTTCTGCAATACCAGATGCCTGTCGTAATAGCTCCTATTCTTGTGGTTGGTCTTGCCCATTATTTTATCCAACCCTGGTGGGATAAACGGGAGGGACTTCAAGTTAATCAAAGTGTGGCCCAACAGACTGACGCTAAAGAAGGCTCTAAGGAAAAACCGCCGTTTGTTTATGCTCTTTTACCGACATTGCCGCTATTCCTGGTTGTTGCCTTTTCGCCTTTGTTTATAACAACCATAAAGATGGATGTTGTTACGGCAATGTTGATGTCCACCATCGTTGCGATGGTCTTCGAATTTGTGCGGTTGCGCGACATCCGCCCGGTTATGGACAATATCATGACTTTTTTTGACGGTATGGGAAAACAGTTTGTAGTCGTAGTATCTTTGATTATTTGTGCTGAAACGTTCGCTTTGGGACTGGTGAAGGTCGGAGCGGTCGACGCGCTGATTCAGTGCGCTCAGTCGGCTGGTCTCGCTTTAACATCGACAGTGCTGATTATTAGCATCATTATGGTTGTCTGTTCATTTATCATGGGCTCAGGCAATGCTTCCTTCTTCGCTTTCGCCAGTCTGGCGCCGAAAATCGCCGCCCATTTGAATGTCAACCCGGTTTTTATTCTGTTGCCGATGGAACTTTCTTCCGGATATGGCCGCTGTATGTCGCCGATAACGGCCGCTATTGTCGCCATCTCCAGCATAGCAGGCGTATCACCATTTGATGTGTCCAAGCGTGTCGCTATTCCCGTTGCGCTAGGGCTGATTACCAACTGGATTTCCATTTATATTTTGTTTCTATAAAATCAACCCAATTATGAAATAGGCGGATTAACTAAGTAACCCGCCCCTTTGACAGCAGTACTGTCTAATTTTGGCTTTATCGGCATGCTGTTGTCCCCCAGAGGCTTTCGCGTGAGGTAAGGCGGTTGCCCTTACATCGCGTCGCAGAAGCGATGATTTCTGTAAAAATATATATGAAGCGCACAACGCGCGCACTAAGGGGAGGAACTAAAATGAAAATTGTAAGCGTAGACATTATTGATGTGGCAAATGATCTTCAGTCATCAACAAGCAAGTGGCGTCCGGTAGTGGTTCGTATCAATACCGACGAAGGCATCTGTGGCTTTGGCGAAGTGGGGATGGCGTATGGTGTAGGTGCGTCAGCCGGTTTCGGCATGGCAAAGGATTTGGCTAAAATCATTATCGGCATGGATCCGATGCAAAATGAAGCTATCTGGGACAAGATGCAGAAAAAAACCTTCTGGGGGCAAGGCGGAGGTACTGTTGTATCGGCCGGTATGAGCGCAATTGACATTGCGTTGTGGGATATTAAGGGCAAGGCGCTAAATGTCCCTGTTTACCAGCTCCTGGGAGGCAAGTGCCGGGATAAGGTCAGAACGTATGCCAGTCAGTTGCAGTTCGGCTGGGGCGCTGCTAAAGAAAAGTCAATTCTTGTGGAGCCGAAGCAATATGCCGAGGCTGCTCTGCAGGCCATTGCTGATGGCTACGATGCCGTCAAGGTGGATGTCAATGAGATGGATGGCTTCGGCAATATTAAAAAGCAAAATCTTTGCGGCGTACTGCCAGCCCAAACACTGAGGCTTGGCTACGAACGGCTCAAAGCCATGCGAGAAGCTGTTGGACCTGATGTTGATATCATTGTTGAGGCCCATGCCCTTACCGACACGGCTGCTGCCATCAAATTTGGCAAGATGATTGAAGAATTAGATATCTTTTTCTATGAAGAACCGGTTATGCCCCTGAATCCAAAACAGATGAAAAAAGTGGCGGATCAGGTGAATATTCCAATCGCTGCCGGTGAACGCGTTTATACCCGCTGGGGCTTCCGTCCGTTCTTTGAAGACGGTTCGCTGGCGGTCATTCAGCCAGATCTTGGCACCTGCGGCGGTATTACAGAAGGGAAAAAGATTTGCGATATGGCACATGTTTATGATATGACCGCTCAGATCCATGTTTGCGGCGGCCCCATCATGACAGCGGCTTCCCTGCAGCTTGAGTGCGCCATTCCCAATTTTGCCATTCATGAATTGCATCGGTATGCTTTGCTGGAAGCGAATACAAAAACCTGCAAATACAACTATTTGCCGAAAAACGGCATGTACGAAATCCCTGATCTTCCCGGCATTGGCCAGGAACTGACCGATGAAACAATTGGGGCATCGACTGTTGAGGTTGTAAAGTAACTTGCGCGGGGGATTGACAAGGAGCGTGAATAACGATGGGGAATTTTAATATAACATACGAAGAAGTTTATGAATGGATCAAAAAGAGCTGCACCCATGTGTCTGCCGACAGCCTTGAGATCATGCGCAAGGCGCTGGAAAGAGAAACGGGCAGTGGCGCCAAAGCAATGCTGTCGGCTATGCTGGAAAACGTCACGATGGCAGATGAACAGACCAAGCCGGTTTGTCAGTCGCCCGGTTTCCCGACGGTATATATTCGCTTTAGCAGCACTGAAGGCGTTGATTTGCTGCGGGAATACGTGCCGAAAGCAATGGTGGAAGCCACCGGTAACGGTTATGCGCGTCCGAGCATTGTGCATTCACTGAACCGGGATAATCCGGGTGATAATTCGGGCGAGGGCGTTCCGAATATCGAATACCAGTATCGCCCTAATCAGGAATATATTGAAATGATTGTCAGCTTCAAAGGCTGTGGCGCCGAACTGGGAAATATCTACAAAACAATGACCACGGCCCAGTTGGGAAGTGACTTAAATGGAATGAAAAATCTGGTGTATGAAACGGTCGTCAATGCGGGGGGAATGCCCTGCCCGCCTTCGGCCATCGGCATCGGTATTGGCGGCCAAATGGATGTCGCCGCTAAACTGAGCCGGGAAGCAATCAGTACACGCGATTGGCGGGATAAAAATCCTGATCCGCAGCTCAATCGGTTAGAAGAGGAATTGCTGGAGAATATAAATAAACTTGGGGTGGGTCCTGCCGGTATTGGCGGCAACACTACCTGTCTGGCGGTAAAAATAGGGATGGCGGCCACTCATACTGCCATTTGTCCGGTAGCCATTAATTTTCATTGTTGGGTAGCCCGAAGATTTGGTGTTCGATTATATCCGGACGGACGCCGCGAATACTTGTTTGCGAAGGAGGAATAGATGGTGGCCGTTCATGAATTAAACATACCGCTGACAAACCAGGATATTGAGAATTTACAGGCCGGTGATACGGTATATTTGACCGGGATCATCTTCACCGCCCGGGATATGGGACATATAGAAATCAAAAAGAGCCTGGAGACCGGTGCTCCTCTGCCCGTTGATTTTACCGGAAGCGCCATTTTTCACGCCGGACCTGTCGTGCGGAAAACGCCGGAAGGCTGGGAAATGATCGTTATCGGACCGACTACTAGCATGCGAATGGAACCTTATGCCGAAATGGTCGGGCAACTTGGCGTCAAGGCCATTATTGGCAAGGGTGGAATGCGGGAAGGTAGCAACAAAGCATTCCAAAAATACAAGCAAGTATATTTGCAGGCCGCCCCGGGTTGCGCGGTCAAACTGGCTGCCGCTGTTCACAAGGTAGAGGGAGGATATTGGCTGGAAAAGGGTATGCCCGAAGCGCTTTGGGTACTTCATGTGGAAAAGTTTGGGCCTTTGGCAGTAACGATGGACTCCTATGGAAACAGTGTATATCAGGATATTAAAGAACAGGCATTTAAAATTATAGAGACATTGTAGTAACTATAACCCCACAACCTTTCATAAGGTGTGGGGTTTTTACAAGGAGCGTGCAGCATGAAAGAAAAAGTTTTGGTTTCCGCCCTGTCTTTCCGGCGGTCGCAAGCAGCGATAGAGCTTCTGCAAACAAATGGCTATGAGATTATTTTCAGTCCGGTTGATCGGGCGCTTAAGGAAAAGGAACTGTTGGCTCTGCTGCCGGGAGTTGCCGCCATCGTGGCCGGCAATGACGAGATAACGGAAACAGTTATTGCCACCGGCCTTCCGGACTTGAAAATCATTGCCCGCAGCGGCGTGGGTTATAACACGATTGACATACAAGGAGCACGGCATTACGGCGTGGCGGTAACCAATACGCCAGGCGCCAATAGTAAGTCAGTTGCAGATTTGGCACTGGGCTTGATGCTTTCCCTGGCACGCGCCATTCCCTGTCTTAACGGCAACCTGCATAACGGCTGCTGGGAAAAAAGCGTGGGCCGGGAGCTCGGGGAAAAGACGCTGGGAGTTATTGGTACAGGAAATGTCGGAGGGGAAGTGATTAAACGCGCCAAAGCCTTTGATATGAATATTGTGGCCTATGATGTCTATCCCCGTCCCGAATTGACCGAAATGTGCGGAGTTATCTATTTGCCGCTGAAGGAAGTCTTAGCGCAAGCTGATTTTCTGTCGCTCCATGCTCCGGCTTTGCCGGAAACAGTCAATATGATTTGTAAAGAGACGCTTTCGCTCATGAAACGAACCGCTTATTTAATTAATACATCGCGCGGTGAATTAGTTGTCGAAGAGGACTTATGCGAGGCTCTCAAACGCAATGCCATTGCCGGCGCCGCGCTGGACTCCTTTTGCAGTGAGCCATTGGTGCAGAGCTGTTTATTTGGCTTACCCAACGTCATCCTGACGCCACATATTGGTGCGAGTACCATTGAGGCTTCGGGGCGGGCGGGACAAATAGCAGCAGAAGAAGTTATACGGGTGCTGCAGGGACTTGCTCCGCGGTATGCCGTTAATTAGCGAAGAAATTAAGAAAGCCTCCCTCCGCGAGGTGGCAGCCAGAGGCTGACGGAGGGAGTTCTCGGCAAAGTAAATTATGCCGGAAAAACAAGATGGGTGAACGCTCCCCTGTCGCTGCAGCGACATCCCCTCGTGAGGAAGACAAGGGTAAGTCCCGTGGCTGCTAGTTTTAATCCACTTATCTTGTAAAATTGCTCAATCTTTCTACTTCTTAAGCCTTATTTCGTAAGCGATTGCTCTGGCAGCGGGCAATGGACATTGTTTGCCCTACTGAAATATGATAGTATATAGATAAAGCGGGACTTAGCCGCGTCTTAACTCCCGCTTACAGAAGCGGGAGTTAAGACGCGGTTTAGTCATCGGATTAAAAGGCAAATAGCAATGGATGGTGAAAAATGAATTACTTGATGTCACAACTAGTTGACGGCGTTCATGTAATCGCTGTTGAAGACAAAGAGACCTGGGATGTAATGTCATACACCAATTTATATGTATTGCAACGGCCCGAACAGATTATCTTGATTGATGCCGGGCTTAGCCGCTATCAGCCGGCCGTTGTTGCCGCATTGGCCCAGCTTGATATCAAGCCCGATAGGGTAACCGATGTGCTGCTGACTCATGGTCATCCCGATCACGTGCAAGGGGTTAGTCTGTTTAAACATGCGCGCAAATTTGTCCATAGTGCCGATTTGCCAATGCTGACAGCGTGTCAGGCCGGGCAGTTTATCCCTTACGCACCTCAACAGGATGAGACCAAATTGACGGCAGATGGTGTCGAGCATCTTGATATCGTGCTTGTCAACACCCACACACCTGGGTCAGTCGCCATTTATGACCGGTTAAGCAAAGCGCTGTTTATTGGCGATTTTTTCTGCTATTTCGGTGAAGCATTGCCAGATGGTAAACTTGTTGACTATTGTCAATTCTGTCGGCAGGGGTCTTGTAACTATGTGGCCGGCCAAGCAGTCAGCGGCGGTGCAGAATTTGATCAGTTTTTACAAGGTCTTAGCCGGTTACTTGCCCTTGATGCTGAGTTTTTCTGTACCGGTCACGGCATTGTGCTTAAGGACGATATTCAGAGCTTCTTAAAAGCTATGTGGCGGAGTGGATCAGAGGCCCGTAGGTGAAGTGAACTTGTTTCAGCAAAGCTGAAACATCGGGGGTTCAGGTGGAGACTCTACTCCACCTGAACTGAAGCCGCCTGTAGAGGCGGGAGTCTTGACTCAATGGTTAAGATAAACAAAAGGAGAACTGAAAAATGGAATTTAAGTTTACGCATAATAACATCAACGTTTTAGACCTGGAAAAAAGCATGGCTTTTTACCGGGAGGCATTGCAGCTTACCGAATCCGGGCGGATTGAGAAGCCTGGTTTTACCATCGTCTATCTAGGGGATGGGCAGACACCGCATAGACTAGAGCTTACTTGGCTTAAAGACCGGAAAGAGGCGTATAACCTGGGTGAAAATGAGTTTCACCTTGCTTTTACTACCAGCGACTTTGACAAAGCCTACATGCATCATAAAGCGATGGGCTGTATTTGTTACGAAAACAAAGAGATGGGCATTTACTTTATTGCTGATCCTGATGGATATTGGCTGGAGGTTTTGCCTGAGCAGTTGTAATCGCAGCCAACTCACATCAAGGACTTAGCCGCTCTTAACTCCCGCTTGCAAAAGCAGTCGCGGTTTAGATATCAAGATAGAAAAAATCCGGGATCCTTAACGTTTAAGGTTCCCGGATTTTTTTTTATCCTGAATTAATACGTTTCGACGAAAACTTCGAAGAAACCTTGGGGATGAATACAGGCTGGGCACAGTTCGGGTGAATGGTCGCCAGTGTGGATATAGCCACAGTTGTTACATTTCCAAGCGATAGCTTTTTCTTTTTTGAAAACAGTGTCGTTGATAAGATTGTCGTACAGTTTTCTGTATCGGGCTTCATGGTGTTTTTCGACTTCGGCTATTTTTCTGAAAACAGTGGCTATTGCCGGAAAGCCTTCTTGATCGGCGATATCGGCAAAATGTGGATACAGTTCACTCCACTCTTCTTTTTCGCCCTCAGCGGCAGCTTGAAGATTGGCTTTAGTATCACCTAAGGCTACTGGATAATCAGCTGTGATCATTACCTTTTCACGATCTAAGCTTTCAATAAGAAACTTATAGAAACGCTTAGCATGTTCTTTTTCGTTGTCGGCTGTTTCTGTGAACAGATTGGCAATTTGCACATAACCTTCACTTTTGGCTGTCGAAGCGTAAAAAGTGTAACGAGTTCTGGCTTGTGATTCGCCGGCAAAAGCTTTCATCAGATTTTCCGCAGTTTTTGTCCCTTTTAAGGATTTCATAGTAGTCCCCCTCGCCTATAATATAGTTTGTGAATTACCATTGTTTCTCTGTAACTCTTATTAGTTAGTATTATACAGCATTAGGAAAATCCCTGCCTTATGTGAAAAAAAAGTCGAAATATAAGCATATAAAGGGAGGCTGTTTCTAATGGGGATGTCGGCGTTGTTTTTAGGGTATGCTTTAGCAGGAACACCTACAGTTTATGGAGAAATATCCAAATAATTACATGAAATGCATTAGCAGGAGTAAACGATGAGTTTTTCTTTAACTTTAAGCCTCTTCCTATTAGTTTATACGATGGCTAATTACTATGTTGATCTGCGTCTGTTCCAGACGGCTCGCGGGCTGCTATCATCGTACCCCGTAGTCTATTGGGGTGTTGTTGTCCTGTTGGCGTTGGCTCCTTTTGCCGCCAGGCTAAGCCGGGCTTATTCGCCCGGGTGGCTGAATGACTGGCTGAGCATAATCGGCAACTACTGGCTGGCCGCGTTGTACTACCTGTTTTTAGGCTGGGCGCTTGTCGATTTGTTACGTCTGGCGGCTCGCTTGCTATTACCAGCCTTGGAGTTTAGTGACCGATTTACAGTCGGCATCGGGGCTGGCGTGTTGATTGCTGTCGGCCTGCTGCTCGTTTATGGTGCCTGGAATGCCCATAATCCCCGGGTTCGCCATTATGATGTAACGATTAATAAACGTGTCGCCGGGCTGCATTCGCTCCGGGCAGTCATGGTTTCTGACATCCACTTGGGGCCTAATGTTGACAGCAAGCGCCTTGAAGGCCTGGTAGGCCGTATTAATAGGCTTAAGCCTGACATCATATTTTTGGCCGGCGATACGATCGATGAAGATGTCAACCGTTTTGCTGAACAGAAAATGCCTGAATTGCTTGCTAAGCTTGAGACCCGCTATGGGGTTTATGCTGTACTTGGCAATCATGAGTATCTAGGCGACGACTGGCAATTAGCGGTTACATATCTGCAGCAGGCCGGGGTGCAGGTATTGCGGGATCAATATACCCTTGTCAATAATCAGTTTTATATTGTAGGCCGGGATGACCGCAGCGCTCTGAGAATGACAGGCTATGATCGCATGCCCCTGGCCGAGGTCATGCAGGGCGTTGATCGCGCTTTGCCGGTTATTCTTCTTGACCATCAGCCTTACAACCTGGAACAAGGGCAGCAGTGCGGTGCCGATTTGCAACTGTCGGGTCATACACATCATGGACAGTTCTTTCCCAATAATTTACTGACAGAGCGGATTTACGAAACGGACTGGGGTTATTTAGACAAAGACGGGTATCAGATTATTGTTTCATGCGGCTATGGCACCTGGGGTCCGCCTATTCGCATCGGCAATTATCCCGAGATTGTTGAAATCGCGATTACGTTCGCAGACAATTGAGGTCTGTAAAAAAACAGCCGGGACACACCGTTTGGTGCGATCCCGGCTGTTTGTCTACTAGGCTTGAATCAAGGGCACTGTGTTGGCCGCATGCGGCATGACGGTAATCGTATAATCTTTCCGTCCGAGTTTTTGTTCCGCAATTGCCATGGCTTCTTCAATAGTTGTAACGGCAATTAAGCCGGCCTTTTCAATAAACTCCTTATTTTCCGGCAGGGTTACAATGATAAATGGTACTTTAGCGGCCAGCAGACCGGTCTTGAGGGCAATGAAGCCAGGAACGGTAAAGCCTTTGCGCAAGGCAAGCTCTCGTTCATAAACTGACTGATAATTAAACCAGCCGCTGAAATCAGGTGGCTCCATAATATCACGGCATTCAAGCAGCACGATGATAGCGCCGTCTTCTTTGACTGCCATATAGGCGTTGTCGGTCGTTTTGGAACCTTGATAGAGGTTGATATCCTTGGGGAAGCCACCGGCCGTAGCAATAACCAAGTCAGCCTTGGCACTGATTGGCACACCGAAAATATCTTCTACCGTTTTGCAGCCGTCGAGCCAGGCGTTATGCCAGTGGCCTGTCACAAAGCGGGCAAACTTGCCTTCGGGGGTAAGGACTACATTGAATAAGAAAGCCGGTTTGATCATCGCCGCCATTTCAGTCATATCTTCATGCATATTATTGCCTGACAGCTTGCCGGAGATACAGTTGGCGCTGATACCCTGACCGACGACGTCGTGCAGGCAGAAGCTATGATTGCCCTGGATGCTGGCATAACCGGCAACACCAGGCATAATGGCTTTGCGGCCGCCGCCAAAGCCGGCCATCAGATGGTAGACGATGCCGCCTGTCATGATGACTTTATCGGCATTGACAACATGCTTATTGATATAGGTTTCAACACCACGGGTCGTTGTGCCGACGTAGACAAAGTCTTCGCTTGTCGGCGCATGGCTCTGCACAATTTGCAGCCGGTTAACAACTTCTTGTCCATAGACCGCGATGTTTTCTTTGTCAGTGTGATGGCGGTGAGCGCCAAGGCTGACAACCAGCTTGATATCACTATCCGGCACGCCGGCGCTATTAAGTTCATTGAGCAGCAGTGGCAAAAACTGATCGTATTTAATCCATTGGCGGGTGATATCACTGGCAATGATGGCAACTGTATCCCCTGCTTTTACAACATCTTTCAGGGGGGGTGAATCAACCGGATTATTTAAGGCGGCTTTTACCGCAGCAGGTATATCGGTGATGGCATCGACGTGCTTGCCTTCGATAACATGAATGACTTGCTCTTCAGGCAACGCAATTTTGACTTGGCTGTCACCAAGGCCTAACGAAAATTCTTTTAGCATATTAATCCCTCCAAAGTACCATATACTAGACTACCTGTAAGATTTCCTGCAGATAACGGCCGAATACGCAAGCTAATATTTTTCCAAAGCAAGAACGGCCATACAGACACAGCCAAGGGCGGCAACGCTAACCATGAACATCAGGCCGCCTACATAACTGCCTGTCAGGCTGATAAAAAAGCCGATCAATACAGGCGAAAAGGCCGAACCGCCATTGCTGAGACCATTGAGCATACCGGCGCCGGCTCCGATAGCTCTGCCGGGGACAATTTGCTGCAGAATAGACCAGGAAGTAGGCAGGCCGATGGCGATCGAGGCAATACCGAATGAAATGAGCAAGGCTGCGGTCAGATCATTTGTCGAGTTGGCTCCAAAGTAAATTCCCAGGCCGGCTCCAAGGTGTCCAAGGGCAATAAAGGGAGCGCGCCGACCGGTCTTGTCAGCCAAATGGCCAAAGAGTAAAATACTGAAGGTACCGAGAATATAGGGTAATGCAGCTAAGACGCCCATTTGGCTCCAGGAAAAACCGCGAGCATCTTTGAGGTAAGAGGGCAGCCAGGCCATCGTGCCCCACCAGACGCAGGCAATACAAAAATAATTAATTGTCAACAACCAGAACCGGTAGTTAAGGACAAACGATTTCAGCCGCTGGCCAAGGCGTTCTGTTTTGATTTTCGCTTCTTCTGCAGCTTCAAGCTTTAATGCGCTTTCAATGTAGTCTAATTCTTTCTTGTTAACCCGCTTATGTTGCCAAGGGTGATCTGTTACATAAAACCATAGCAAGGCCAGGGGAATGAGCCCCAGAACACCGAGGACGAAAAAGCTGGGGCGCCAGCCCCAGGTCGCAACAATCCAGGAAAAGAAGGGCATAGCCAGCGCTGGGCCGCCCATAAGACCGACCAGCCAGACTCCGTTGGCTTTACCGCGTTCATTTGGAGGAAACCAATTTTTTACAAATGTACTCTGCATCGGCCAGTGCATGCCTTCGCCGATACCTAAGATGACGCGCGCTACCAGCATCGTTCCGAAAGTCATGGCCCAGCCGCCGATGACAACCGAAATAGTCCACAGCAAAATCGAAAGCGACATGGCTTTGCGCGGCCCGATATAATCGCCGAGCGGACTTAATACTACGTTGGATACACCATAAGCGATTAAAAATAATGTCATTAAAAGACCCTTTTGGACGGGCTGGTCTGTAATGCCCATGTCGGCGAGAAAGGTACTGTCGGCAAGTAAGACAGAAACATTGACCCTATCGAGGTAAGCTACAAGCAAGGTTAAGAATAGGATGGCTACCAGTACTACCCGCTGTCTTGTCGGTTGTGTATCAGAGGCTGACTGCGATGAATGCATAAAATTTCCTCCTGCATGTTCTTTGTACGCGGATAATAATGTTTGTTAAATATTATAGTTGTTGGTTCATAGGCCGTCAATAGAGAAAAAAGTTACAGTTATTTATGATGGTATATAGTTGTCTGTATAAAATAATTCTTTAAATATAGTATGTTTGTATCTGATAAAAACACCATCCTATATATAAGGGCCACGTCAGCAAAAGGCGCAAAACGGGTTTTTACCCAGCTGAAGTTTAGTCATCGGATAAAATTGAAGAAATTCAGGTTTCACTGCCTATTGGTAATCATACAAGTGAATTATGTATGATTACTGTAAACTCCCCTTAGACATTGCTTGTATCAATAGCGCCCTTGAGAATTACGGCTTGTGCTACGATAACATCAGTTCCGTTGTAAGTACAAGCTGGAGATCCATATAGCGTATAACCGTCGTCTAGCAACTTAGAAATTCTTTGACAAAAGGTCGAATCATCTTTTCCGGTAATCAAACGATATCTAAGTTGTTTTTCCAATTAAATCACCTCTTAAATATTTCTCTATTCACTATTTCTTGTCCGCCCTGCAAATTCCTTCGGCTTTTTTGCAAAAAGGAAGTATTGAACTCAAGTGAAATGCCGGGCTGGATTTAACTGGACGGCATGCAGTGATTAGTGGTAATATAGGTTCAGGACGTGAGACGGGAGCCAGGCGATTATCGGCTTTCTTGATTTTGAGGTGTCAAGTGAGACAAGCTTCTTCATTATTGCAAAAGGTACGGCAATTTCTTATTATCTTCTTTCCTATTTTTGTTACCCAGCTTTCACTGACTGCGATCGGTTTTGTCGATACTGTCATGTCTGGTAAGGTAAGTCATTATGACTTAGCCGGGGTTGCCATTGGAGCCAATCTGTGGATGCCTGTTTTTACGGGGATTGGCGGGGTTTTAGCCGGTATTACGCCCATTCTTGCCCAGTTTCATGGCGGTGGGCGCAAAAAGGATATGCCGTTTGTTGTCGTCCAGTGCATATATATAGCTGTGGCGCTTGCCCTTGTCGTCATTCTCGGCGGCTGGCTGCTGTTGTCCCCAATACTTAATATGATGGACTTAGAGCAGTCGGTGCATGATATTGCCTACCGGTTCTTAGCGGCACTGTCTCTTGGGATTCTGCCCTTGTTTATTTTTTCTGTGTTGCGGAATTTTATCGATGCGTTGGGTTATCCGCGCATAACGATGCTGATTACGTTATGTGCAGTGCCTATTAATATTTTACTGAACTATCTACTTATTCTTGGCCACTGGGGTTTCCCGCGGCTCGGCGGTGTAGGAGCCGGCTATGCATCAGCCATTACCTACTGGTGCTTAGCACTGATTACTTTGGGTGTCATCCGTTACTTGCAGCCGTTTACCACCTATGAGGTGTTTGGTCGTCTCGTTGCAGTATCTTTTAAGATGTGGCGGGAGATTCTGGCAGTTGGTCTGCCGATTGGTCTGGCCATATTTTGTGAGGTCAGTATTTTTGGTGTTGTTGCCCTGTTGATGGCAGAATACGGAACATCGGTCATCGCTGCCCATCAAGCAGCTATCAACTTCGTCGGTTTAGTCTATATGCTGCCGCTGAGTATCGGGATGTCCTTGACGATTGTCGTCGGCTTTGAAGTGGGGGCCAAGCGGTATCGTGACGCCAGACAGTACAGCAGACTGGGTCTTGGCATTGCAGTAGCGATCTCTATACTATTTGCTGTTGGCTTATTTCTCTTTAAAAATGAAATTGCCGGCCTATATACCCAAGAGCCTGTTGTTTTTGAGCTAATTAAAGGCTTTTTAGTGTACGCAGTATTTTTCCAGCTGTCTGACGCTATTGCCGCCCCCATTCAGGGAACACTACGCGGTTATAAGGATGTCAGGGCGACTTTTCTGGCAGCTATTTTATCTTATTGGGTCATTGGCATGCCTGTAGGCTATCTGCTTGCTCAATTGACCGCGTTCAAAGCTTATGGTTACTGGATCGGTTTTATTGCCGGTCTGGCGGTCGGCGCAACAGTTTTATTCATACGCTTAGTCCGGTTGCAGGAGAAAACTGAAAAATGAAGAATTTGTAAATTATTATCCGATAACTAAACCGTGTCTTAACTTCCTCTTCTGCAAGCGGGAGCTAAGAGCAGCTAAGTCATGTGGATAAGGTCGACTAAACTTCAGATTGGGTTAAAAAGCCACCTGAAGCGTTCGTCTCTTTTTATTTCAGTTATGCAAAGATTATATTATTTTGCAAGATTATTACTTAGATTGCGGAAAATTGGAAGATCCATGGGAAAAATTATCAGGGGCAAAACTTGACATGTTGCCATCAAGTTAATTAATGTTGACTTGATGGTTTTTGCATCGTTTTTTGTATAAAAACAAGGGAGACGATATCATGCCAACGATAGGCAACGACTGGGATCAACTTATCGGCCGCGAGTTTGAAAAAGATTACTATCTAGCATTGCGAGCCTTTTTAATAGAAGAATATCGCCATAATACGATATATCCGAATAAATATGACATTTTTAACGCGATTAAACTAACATCTTACAGGGACATAAAAGTTGTTATATTAGGACAAGATCCTTATATAAAACCTGCGGAAGCGCATGGCTTATCTTTTTCAGTAAAAGCAGGGGTCAGGGTGCCGCCATCCTTAATGAATGTATATAAAGAACTGCATAATGACTTAGGCTGCCAAATTCCCGATAACGGTTTTCTGGAAAAATGGGCAAAACAAGGTGTTTTACTGCTAAACACGGTATTGACTGTGCGGGAGAAACAATCTAACTCTCATAAAAATAAAGGCTGGGAAATATTCACGAATAAAATAATTGAAACAATTGATAACCGCGATGTTCCTGTTGTGTTTATGTTATGGGGCAGCAACGCCAAAGAGAAGGAGGCTTTGATTCAAAACCCCAAGCATCTCATCTTAAAAGCGGCACATCCCAGCCCGTTAGCCGGCGGTGCTTTTTTTGGCTGTAAGCATTTTTCCAAGGCTAATGAATTTTTAGCTAAAAATAATTTGTCGCAGATTGACTGGCAAATCGACAATATCAATAGCCGCTAAATCATTAAGGTAAACGAGCGGCAGATTGGAGGTAGTACTATATGAGTGCTTTGAAATCAAACATGCTGCTAGTATTAGCGGCCGCTATCTGGGGTCTTGCTTTTGTCGCTCAGCGGGTGGGTATGGATTATGTCGGACCGTTTACTTTTAACGGCATCCGGTTTGTGCTTGGCAGTTTTTCGCTTTTACCGCTCATGTTCTATTTGCGCAACAAATCTCAGCCGGCGGCAGGCAACCATAATACGATCAGGGAAGCAGTAAAGGCAGGATTTTTTGCTGGGCTAGTGCTGTTCATAGCTGCGTCATTGCAACAAATTGGCCTGATTTATACGACTGCCGGCAAGGCGGCGTTTATTACCTGTCTTTATATTGTTTTTGTCCCGCTATTTGGCATTTTGTTACGACAATATGTTGGACTCAGCATTTGGTTAAGCGCAATGCTGGCTCTTATCGGTCTGTACCTGTTATGTGTTAAGGAGAGCTTTACCGTTTCCTATGGCGACATGCTGCAGTTAGTGGGGGCCTTGTTCTGGTCGGTGCATATTCTGCTGATCGACTATTATGCGGCGAGAGTCGATGTGTTGAAATTATCATTATTTCAATTTATTACTTGTGCAGTACTTAGCATGGCCACAGCCTTGTGCTTTGAAACGATAACGCTTGCCGGTATTCATGGTGCGCTAATTCCCCTCCTGTACGGCGGGATTTTCTCGGTGGGCATTGCCTATACCCTCCAGGTTGTTGGGCAAAAATACTCGCCGCCATCACATGCCGCTATAATTCTTAGTATGGAAACGGTTTTTGCCACTATTGGCGGCTATTTGCTGCTTGACGAACGCTTAGGCGTTCGAGAATTATTCGGTTGTTCCCTGATGCTGACGGGGATGTTGCTGACGCAATTGCAGAGTATCCGGTCAGTGGTGAACAGAAAAACAAATAAGCAAGCGGACGCCGGCAACAATTAATGGGTCTGACAGTATGCTAAAAGAGGGTGGGATTATGCAAGAAGTGCAGTTTTACCGGGATGCTACTGTGCCGTTTTTTGAACTGAAGCTGTGTGATTCGGGCCGTTTGGCCTACAAAAAGCATGCGCATGAGGAATATTCGCTGGGTATAATCCAGCAGGGAAAAAGTTCTTTCTGGTGCGAGGGGGGAACTGTCGAAATTTGTCCGCAGACTGTCGTGTTGATTCCGCCGGGCGTCGTACACTCCTGTAACCCTGAACGGGCAGCCCAATGGCAGTATAAGATGCTATTTATCGAGGCTGGCTGGGTCAAAAGCTTTCTTGCAAGCATAGGTGCGCCTGATTGTGACCAGCCGCTCGTCCGTACTATGTCACGCTTTAAGGCTGCGGCAATGAGCAGACTGGTCGATACTCTGGCAAGCCTGCTGCATCCTATGGCGAAAGAAGCACAAGTAATGACTTTGTTAGAACAGATGGTGACCGACAGCATTAGAACAGCTCAGCTTACCGTGGCAAAACATTTGCCTAAGCGTAAAATAATTATGGAGTACCTGCAGGACAACTTTCTGCACAAAGTTACATTGGCAGAACTCGAGCAGATATCTGGTATTAGCCGGTTTAATATCGTTCGGTCTTTTAAAGAGGAATTTTCTATACCGCCTCATACATATCAAACATTATTGCGAATCAATTATGCAAAAAAACAATTGCGGCAAAACAGACATATCCTTGATGTTGCCTATGAGGCCGGTTTTTATGATCAAAGTCATTTCAATAAAGTGTTTAAAAGTCATACCGGTGCAACGCCGGAAAAATATCAAAAGCTAAAGTAACTAAGATAAAGAGCGACCATCAAGGGGTATGTCGCCGCAGCGACAGGGAGTGTTCGCCCATCTGGTTTTCCGGCATAACTTAGCTTTGCCGAGGACGCTCTCCGTCAGCCTCTGGCTGCCACCTCCCTCGCGGTAGGCTTTTCATGCTAGACCGACCTGCCAACCGCAGTGCTTCCTTATCCATGTCACCAGTTTAAGCTAACTGACATGCTTAATTATCGCCAGTTTTACGTGATTGCTCAACATTCATAATAACGATGGCCAGCAGCGTTAGCAAGCCACCGATCAGTTGGATCGGCAACACACTTTCCCCTAAAATGAAATAACCGCCCAATACACCGATAACAGGTACCAGGTTGAGGTACAGTGTTGTAACGGCAACATCAAGATGCTTCAGTACATACATATATAATAGATAGCAAAGAGCCGAGCAACAAACAGCGAGAAACAAGATATGGCAAAGAGCCTCTAAAGAAAATATGCGCCACTGCTGATATTCGGTCAGCGATAGCGGCACGAGCAGCACAGTGCCAATAATTGTCTGATATGTTGTCATGCATAGTCCGGAATATTTGCTTTGCAGCGATTTATTGACAAGCGTATAAAACGTCCAGCACAGCATGGCTCCAACCATAAACATATTGCCGACAAAGTTGGTGGAGTTAAAATCAAGCGCACCGTTTGCAGTTACAGCCAGGTAAGTACCAATAACCGCAATGGCGATGCCGGCTATTTTAAAAGATGAGAGTCGAGCGCGAAAAAACAACACATCAAGACATATAGCCAGAATAGGGATGACAGACACAATCAGCGAGGCATTAACGGCCGTAGTCAGCTTTACCCCAGTATTCTCAAAGCAAAAATATAAGGTAATGCCGAGAAAGCCTGCCAGCGCCATACGCGCCATGTCGGCTTTGTCGACCCTAGCCGCCGGTTCCCTCTGCTTGAGTAACAGACTCAGCAATACCGAAGCGATGACAAACCGGCTCAAGGCCAGGGTAACTGGCGGCACTTCAGTGACGGCAATTTTGATGCTGATGAAAGAAATACCCCATAATAACACAGTAACAATCATCATCAGATTGGCCAGCAAATGTTGTTGACGCGGTGTATTAACAGCTTGCTTGATTTCTACGATGCTATCGTCGCGCATAATGACCTCCTGTTTTTTCACAATCATACCTAAAAAACAGCAGGGCGTATTGTAAAAAATTGACCCGATGACTAAACCTCGTCTTAACTCTTGCTTTTGTAAGCGGAGGTTAGGAGCGGCTAAGTCATTCAGATAAGGGCGACTAAACTTCAGATGAGGTAAAAAACAAATGAAGCGTGTGTCACTTCTTATCACACATATCTTGTAAAAATGCCTAATCTTTTTGCTTCTTAAACCTAATTACGCAATACGTTCACTCGCCTCTGCAGGCGGCTTTCGCTCAGGGGAAGTAGGCTTCCGCCTGAATCCCCGATGGTTCAGCTTTACTGAAATAAATGCACTAGGGAGGATTTAATCATGATTTGTTCTAAACGACTTGAAGAAAACTTTGCTCATCTGGCCGCGATTGGTGCGCAGGCTGGCGGCGGAATTACCCGGCTGGCTTTTAGTGATGCCGATTGGCAAGCACGTGATTATGTCATAGGGTTGATGCAAGAGGCAGGGCTTACCGTGCGAACTGATGCTTTTGGCAACGTCATTGGCCGGCAGGAGGGGCTTTGTCCGGATGCTGCCGTCGTCATGCTCGGTTCGCATATCGACACCGTTCCTGATGGCGGTAATTACGACGGTGTAGCAGGTGTCCTGACCGCCATCGAAGTGGTACGTTGTTTGAAGAACGCGAGGGTTCAAACGCATCATCCCCTCGAGATTGTTGTTTTTATGGCTGAGGAATCAAGTCGTTTCGGCGTAGCCACACTTGGCAGCAAGGCATTTTGCGGCAAACTGTCGCTGGAGCAGCTAGAGCAATGCAAAGATAAACAAGGGGTAACACTGGCTGAGACCATGAGACAACGTGGACTTGAACCAGAGAAGATTGCATCGGTACAATACAGGGATAGAATCAAATGTTTTTTGGAACTGCATATTGAGCAAGGCAAAGTGTTGGAAACGATGGGCAATCAAATTGGTATTGTTACAGGTATAGCCGCTCCCAGCCGGTTTCAAGTTGTCGTGAGCGGTCAAGCCGATCACTCGGGAGCTACGCCCATGAGCTTGCGCCAGGATGCTTTGACGGCGGCTGCTGAAATAATCCTGAAGGTAGAACAACTGGCAGCCGTTGAAGGACATAACGGCACTGTCGGAACAACAGGGGTTATTAAGGCTGAACCGGGAGTTATGAATGTAATTCCCGGGCGCGTCGAGTTGGGCATTGATATCCGCGGTATTTCTCAAACAAGCAAGGAGCAGGTCATCGCCGCGCTTATGACAACTATTGACGAAATTCAAGGGCGACGTGGTGTTGGCGTGGCGATTGTTACACTTGCTGACGAGAAACCTGTGGCAATTTCCCGGGAAATGGTCGAATTTCTGCATGATATAGCGAAGCGGCAGAAACTTACAAGTATGAAGATGCCAAGCGGCGCCGGACATGACGCTATGCATCTTGCCGCCATAGCGCCTACCGGCATGATTTTTATACCCTGTAAAGACGGTATTAGTCACAATCCGGCAGAACGGGCCAGTATTGAGGATATTGCCGCCGGTGCACGGTTGTTGCTGGAGGCCGTCACTCGACTGGTAAGCAATAATTCTGTCTCTATTGATGACGACAGCGTTTAGGTGCATAATGTAATTGAGCATATGCCTAAATGAGGGGTTGATAAAAGTGTCAAGACGACGTTGCTGTGGTATTGTCGGTAGCGAGCCGGTTTGTCAAAATTTTGTCCCCCTTGAGCCGGCACAACGGACAACCTGTTACTCTACACTTTGAAGAAATGGAAGCTATTCGCCTGAAAGACCATAAAGGGATGAACCAGGCTGTTTGTGTCTTGGCCATGGGATTGTCCAGACCGACGTTTCAGAATTTTGCGTTCTGCCAGAAAAAAAGTTGCGATGGCACTCGTCGAAGGGCTAGCCATTAATATCGAAGGAGGGAACTATGTAATGAAAAACAGAGTTTTTGAATGTAGCAGCTGTCAGCATATTTGGGAGGAAGTCCCCTGTACTGAGGGTGGGAAACATGGCTATGAACTTGCTTGTCCTAAGTGTGGCAGCATGAAAAAAGTGAAGCTGGAAAACGGTATTAAACGCGCCTGCGGCGGCGGACATCATGGAACAGAAGGCGGCTGTTGCGGTCACTAAGCGGAAAATCAGAGCGGTTTGCGCTCTGATTTTTTTAGTTTTGAACTTTTGTGAGAGTGGCAGGGAATAGTAAAAGCGAGCACTCTGTCACTCGTCCTTGACCAGATTGGATCTTAGGATTAAATAGTGTAGATTTTTTCTGAGTGCAAGGCGGAGGAGAGGCGCATAGCGGGAATATGGAAGTTGACGATAAAGTAAACACGGTTTTTGCCGAGCGATAGCGACAGCAGAAACCGATGTTGCCCTTATGCCCTGCGGCCAACGCAGCAGGGCGGGAAAAGCTGCGTTAGTTAAGCGAAGATATAATTTGGTCAAGGTACTAGCGTACCGTTATCGAAATTAGGCGAATGACCAAATTAGTGCCTGTCGGATACTTAGGCAGGCGCTAATTTTTACTATATTAAGCAGAAAATTTAAAAAAGTGTTGAAATATTGAATAAAATGAGTTATTATTATAATTGTCAGACAACAGATGTATAATGTATGTATACAATAGGAGGTTAAACTATATGTCTGGAAAGTATGATCCGTTTCAAAATATGCTTGATGTATTGGATGTTGCCGCAAAAAAATTAGGGTTAGCGTACAATGATTATGCTAGTCTCCGCTCGTCGGAGCGGGAGTTGATCGTCTCTGTGCAAGTCGTGATGGATGATGGACATACTGAGGTATTTAAAGGCTATCGGGTACAGCACAGCAGTACGAGAGGCCCTTGCAAGGGCGGTATCCGCTTTCATCCCAAAGCTGACCTTAATGAAGTCAATGCGCTGGCTGCCTGGATGACCTGGAAATGCGCGGTCGTCAATATTCCCTATGGTGGTGCTAAAGGCGGTATTCAAGTTGACCCCTCCCAGATGTCGGAAGGTGAGCTGCGCAGGATGACAAGGCGCTATACCGCCATGATTCTTCCCATCCTGGGACCGGAAAAAGATATCCCGGCTCCTGATGTAAACACCAATGCCAAGGTTATGGCTTGGATTATGGATACATTTAGCATGATGAAAGGTTATGCAGTGCCTGCGGTTGTAACCGGCAAGCCGCTGGAGATCGGGGGCTCGCTTGGCAGAAACGAGGCTACGGGGCGGGGAGCCATGTTCTCGCTGCTTAATCTTCTTAAAAAACTAGACAGAAAACCGGAAGACATGACAGTAGCTGTTCAGGGGTTTGGCAATGTAGGCAGCATCGGGGCAAAACTCATGCAGGAAAAAGGCTTTACTATTGCGGCTATTGGCGATGCCTCTTGTACGCTGTATAAAAAAGAGGGTATCAATGTTGCTGCCGCTATCGCCTATGCTGAACAAAACGGCAAGCTGCTCAAGGGGTATACTGAGCCAGGTCTTGCGGTTATACCGACTGAGGAACTGCTGGAACTCGATGTTGATATCCTGTTCCCTGCAGCTCTGGAAAATCAAATCAATGCCAACAATGCTAAGAATATCCGCGCGAAAATTATCGTTGAGGGCGCGAATGGCCCAACGACGAAAGAAGCTGACGAAATTCTGCAACAAAAAGGAGTTATCGTCATTCCCGACATTCTTGCCAATGCCGGCGGTGTCGTTGTTTCTTACTTTGAATGGACCCAAAACCTGCAATCTCTGATGTGGGATGAAGACTACATTAATGCCAACTTGGAAAAAGTAATGAAGAAAGCGTTTGAAGAAGTTTGGCGGATACATGATGAATACCAGGTACCCATGCGGATGGCTGCCTATATGCTAGCTCTCGATAGAGTCGTCAAAGCGAAAAAACTCCGCGGAATTTTCCCTTAAATATAAAGAGAGACTAAGCTTCAGATGGGGTTTTTACCCCAACTGAAGCTTAATCATCGGATCAAAAGACGGGACACTAAAAGTGCCGTCTAAAGTAATCAGTAGCAGGCTCCCCCAAGAAGTAGTCAGTGGAAATAAAAAACACGGCTATGTAAGGGGGAGTATTTTCATGTCTCAAAAAGGGCGCTTGTCTGCATAAAAAAATATATATTATAGTTGTAATTCAAATTTGAATTTGATATAATGGAAACAAATACCTGAACCCGCGGTGCTTCAGGTTTGTTGAAACAAGCTCACTACAGTACAGTTTGTTATCTATGCTAAAATTTTTTAGAGGGTGAACAAATGAAAATGTTGCCTAAGTTAATTACAAGCACTATATCTGCGCTGATTGTATCTGCCTGTTTCGGCAACTACGTCCTGGCAGCGGCGGTTGAGCAGGATATTCACAGCGCTGATATCCGGACGGATGTAAAAGAGGTCAGATGGACTGCGCTAGCTTCGCGGTATGCCAATCCGTATTTTGCGGAAAGCGCCGGCGCTGCTCTTTCGCCAGCGCTGTTGTCAAGCTGGTGGGCGATACTGGAGGATGAAACACTCACCGTTCTGATTGAGTCGTCGTTAAGCAATAACAAAGATCTGCAGGCGGCACGAGCCAGAGTTAATGAGGCAAGAGCTGCTCTTGGTGTCAGTAAAGCTACCCTCCTGCCATGGCTGGACAGCAACAGCAGTTGGACAAGGACGAAAATATCGGACAACGCACCTACTGAAAGCGGGCTGGCAAACAGCTATAAATTAAGCCTTGATGCTTCTTGGGAAATCGATATTTTCGGCAGGGAACGCCAGAAAGTCAGAGCCGCTGCCGCCGACTTGCAGGCTGAACATGCTCAGCTATATTCTACCTGGGTTTCTCTTAGCTCGGAAGTGGCGATAAACTATCTTTCACTGAGAACATTTCAGCAGCGGCTGTCGATAGCGGAAAACAATGTAGCGTTGCAGGAAGAAACTGTAGAACTGCTGCAGGCAAAGTATGATGCCGGACTGATTGATGAGCTGCCGTTAAGCCAGGCCAAATATACCGTAAGCCAGACTAAGTCGACAATCCCGACGATCAAAACGAATATTGCGGCGACCATAAATCGTTTGGCGATATTGACAGGCCGGCTGCCGGGCAGTCTTGAAGAATTGTTACAGAAACAAAAGGAGCTGCCGGATATCAATAGTATGTTATATGTCGGCATACCTGCCGAAGCGCTGCGGCAGAGACCGGATATCCATGCGGCAGAGCGTCAACTGGCGGCGCAGATCGCAAGATCAAAATCGGCTAAAGCCGACTTGCGTCCTCGGTTCTCGCTTTTTGGTTCTATTGGGCTTGAGTCGGTGAGCAGCGGTTCAATTTTCGCAGGCGGCAGCAAAGGTTTTAGTGTTGGCCCGCAGCTCACTCTGCCGATTTTCCACGCCGGTGCTATAAGGAAAAATATAAAAGTACAAACTGCCCGGGAAGAACAATATCTTGCCGTTTACGAACAGACGGTTTTAAACGCAGTTGCCGAGGTAAGGGATGCTTTGGTGGCAGCGACACAGGAAAATGAACGCAACCAGTCGTTAAAGGAAGGTATGGAAGCAGCCGCGATTGCACTGACAGTAGCGTCTGACAAATATAATAATGGTTTGACTGATTTCCAGAATGTGATTGACGCTCAGCGTGCATTGCTATCTCTGGAGGATCAATATGCAACCAGCCAGGGACAGAAGATTTCTAACCTCGTGCACTTGTTTAAAGTATTGGGCGGCGGCTGGGAGCCATTAGCACAAGAAGAAGCAGCGCTAGCAAATACAAGGTAAAGGAGCAGGATAAAATGCCGAAAGAAGAAGTGGTTGGTACAATAAGCAGCAAATACAAGATCGTGTTGCCAATTATTTTATTGCTGGCAATTGTCAGCGGAATCTATATTTTTATGCAGTCCGGCAAGGACAAAGATAGCATCACCCTTTACGGTAATGTCGATATAAGACAGATATCACTGGCTTTTAACGGTAATGAAAGAATCGCATCAATGCTCGTTGAAGAAGGTGATGTCGTTAAAAAAGATCAAGTGCTGGCAATGCTGGACATGGAGAAATTAACCCTGCAAATAGATAAAGTAAAAGCGCAGATCGAAGTACAGGAAAATGTTGTCCTGAGATTAAAAAACGGTTCAAGGCCGGAAGAAATATCGCAGCAGCTGGCCAGGCTGAATGCAGCCCGCGCCGAGGAAGAATATGCCAGACAGCAGTTGCAGCGAGTGGAAACGGTTTTTCAAAATTCTTCAGGGCGCTCTGTCAGCCAGCAGGATAAAGATGATGCCCAGGCCAAAGTCAAGGTTGCCTCTGCGCAGACAAGAGATGCACAGGAAGCCTACCAACTGGCGAAAATCGGTCCCCGTGCTGAAGATATCGCCGAAGCCCAGTCCCAGCTTAAAACGCTCAAGGCCGAACTGGCTATGCAGGAATATTTACTGAGCCAGTCACAACTCAAAGCGCCGGCTGATGCGGTTGTGCGTTCGAGGCTTGTAGAGCCGGGCGACATGGCCTCTCCCCAGCGGGCAGTGTATCTTCTGGCTGTCAATGATACTAAGTGGATACGCGCATATATTCAGGAAGCACAGCTGGGCAAGGTGTACCCAGGAATGGAAGTCAATGTCATCATTGACAGTTACCCGGACCGGCCTATTCCTGGGCAAGTTGGCTTTATTTCCTCAGTAGCGGAATTTACGCCCAAGACGGTGCAGACCGAAGAGTTGAGAACTTCGTTGCTCTATGAGATACGGGTCTATGTCAAAGATCAGGATAATGTTTTGCGGCTGGGAATGCCTGCGACAGTAATGATTCACAATGTCGGCAAGGGGAAGGTATAATGAATGAAGCAAATGTTGTCGTCGCTGAAAATATATCTAAACAGTTTAAGGTAAAAGCGTCTAACAAGATAACGACTGCACTTGCCGATATCAGCCTAACGGTCCCCGCAGGAAAGCTGACTGCGCTTATTGGTCCCGATGGAGCAGGAAAAACTACGTTTATGCGTATGATTTGCGGCCTGATGATGCCGGACAAAGGCAACCTGACGGTGCTTGCCACCGATGTGCAGGCAAACCCGCAGGCTGTTCAAAACCGTATAAGCTATATGCCGCAGCGTTTTGGCCTGTATGAAGATTTAAGCATCCAGGAAAATCTTGATCTTTATGCGGATTTGCACGGTGTGTCTGCAGCAGAACGGCAACAGCGCTTTGCCCGGCTGTTGCAAATGACGGGTCTGGAAACTTTTACACAACGACAAGCAGGAAAACTGTCAGGCGGTATGAAACAGAAGCTTGGTCTTGCCTGCACGTTGGTACGTTTACCGGAATTATTGGTGCTCGATGAACCGACGGTAGGCGTTGATCCTCTTTCCAGAAGAGAATTGTGGGAAATCCTCAAAAATCTGGTACAGGAAGATAAACTCACGGTGCTAGTCAGCACCGCCTATATGGATGAAGCAGAGCTCTGCCAAAAAGTCATCGTTTTGCACAAAAGCAGAATACTGGCGGTAACGACACCGGCAGAACTGCGCCGAAAAGCAGAAAACCGCTGCTACAAGCTCCTGCCCCCGGCGGGTGTACCGGCACGCATTCTGCAAGCAAAACTGCTTGCCGACAGGGAAAATATTGTTGATGCGGTTCCGGAAGGCGGTGAAGTACGATTTATCATCCGCTCAGAAACGGCTTTTGCCAACAGTGAGCAGTTGAGTGGCGGCTTGCCTGCTAAAGCAGTTCCGGCAAGGCTAGAAGATGGTTTTATGGCTTTGTTGCGCGAGTATGAAGAACAGCGGGAGCCTAGGCAAAGCAGCAATACGCTATCCGCAAATTTACCTCTGAGTTTCCGGCAGTCTGAACAGGTTGATATCGAAGTCAAAGACCTTGTACGCAAATTTGGCGATTTTACTGCTGTTGCCAATACTTCTTTTAAAGTATACAAAGGAGAAATTTTTGGTTTGCTGGGCCCGAATGGCGCGGGAAAAACGACGACGTTCAAGATGTTATGCGGGCTTTTGCCGGCAAGCAGCGGCTATTTGGCGGTAGCCGGCGTAGACCTGCGTACTGCCAGAATACAGGCCAGGGCTAATATTGGCTACGTAGCTCAGAAATTTTCCCTTTATTCCAACTTGACGGTACAGGAAAACATGCGTTTTTTCGGAGGTGCTTATGGCCTTGACAAGGCTAAGCTCTGTGAACGGATGGAAGCCGTCACAATCCAGTTTGATCTTAGTGGCCAGGAAACGAAGGATGCCGGTGAACTGCCCGGCGGATTTAAACAGCGGCTGTCAATGGCAGTAGCGCTGCTGCATGAACCGGCGATCCTGTTCCTGGATGAACCGACCAGCGGTATCGACCCTATGGCCAGGCGTATGTTCTGGCGTCAGATAACGGCGCTTGCCGCGGCGGGGACAACGATAATAATCACTACACATTTTATGGAAGAGGCCGAATACTGCGACCGGATAATGATTCAGGATCAAGGAAAAATGCTGGCCATAGGAACGCCCCAGCATGTCAGGGAACAGGCCGGCGAGGGTATTACAACAATGAATCAGGCGTTTATTGCAATAGTTGAAAAGGCTCGTGCCCAAGAGCAAGCAGTTGTATAAGGAGAATGTCAATGATGGAAAATGGTTTTATAAGACGCCTTATGGCAATGGTTCGCAAGGAATTTCAGCAGCTGCTGCGCGACAACAGCAGTATTTTGATCGGTGTAGCCTTGCCCATCTTGCTTATTCTCATTATTGGTTATGGCATCTCGCTTGACGTCAAAAATGTACCTGTGGCCGTAGTGCTTGAAGATACCTCGCCAACGACGCATGATGTACTAAGCTTTATGAATGGATCGGAATATTTTTCTCCCATCTATGTCACTTCGATGCATGAGGCGAAAAAGCTGATGAATGAACGTAAAGCAGATGCTATTGTCAGAGTTCCGCCTGACTTTTCCGCCAATCTATTCACTGGCAGCAGTTCATTGCAGTTGATTTTATATGGTGTTGATTCAAGTACGGCCACGGTTGTAAAAGGCTATGTACAAGGGGCGGTAAAGCAGTGGCAGGAGCTAAACAAACATAAATTTGCAAACAATTCCGGTATTGGTGCAGTATCTGTGGAAAGCCGTATGTGGTTTAATGACGGCAATTCCAGTACATGGTATTTCGTTCCCGGCCTGATCGTTCTTATCATGACAATCGTGGGTGCCTTCCTTACCGCGCTTGTAATGGCAAGAGAATGGGAGCGCGGTACATTAGAAGCTTTGTTTATTTCTCCGGTAAAGCCTGTCGAAATACTTTTATCAAAAATGATCCCCTACTTTTGCGTCGCGATGCTTGGTTTCGTACTTTGCCTGATCGCGGCAAGGTTTCTCTATGGAGTACCAATGCACGGCTCGCTGGCAATCGTTATTCTCTGTTCAATGCTCTATTTGTTTGTTGCTTTAGGTATGGGTCTTGTCATATCTTCGGTTACCAAAAGCCAGTTTGTCGCTTGTCAGCTGGCACTGGTAGTAAGCCTTTTGCCGGCTGTCATGTTGACAGGCTTTTTATTTGACCTGCGAAGTGTACCTGCATTTATTCGCAATATTGGGCAGGTGCTGCCGGCCACATATTATATGCAACTATTAAAGTCTCTGTTTCTTGCCGGCAACAATTGGCCTTTGATTTATAAAAACTGTGCAATACTGTCACTTTATGCGCTGTTTTTCCTGGCGATCGCGTTAAAAGTAACCCAAAAAAGGATTTGATGCCATGCAGATGTTGATGAGCTTTTTACTCAGGATCAGCTATATTTGTCGAAAAGAACTGCTAACCTCCTTGAAAGACCCGGCTACTAAGGCACTTCTCGTTTTTCCGGTTCTTATCCAGAGCGTTTTATTCGGCTATGCTGCTACGTATGACCTGGATAATGTCCCTTATGCCTGCATCGATCAGAGCAGGAGCAAAACGTCGGCAGATTTCCTGGCTAAGCTCGACGGTACAGGCGTGTTCTACCGCGTGCAAACATTGACTAATGCCAGCAATATTGCTCAGAGCATCGACTCTGATGCGGCATTGATGGTCATAAGCATCGGTCCCGACTTTGAAAGCAAGCTGGCAATGGGGGCTGCCGCACCGGTTCAGGTCATTACCGACGGTCGCAATACCATGACCTCGGCAGTCGCATTAGGATATATCAATGATATTGTAGCTGAGCTCAATGCCGAAAGAAGCGGCGGACCGCCAATGATAACCATCGAGCCGATAGCCTGGTATAATCCCAACCTGACGACTAGATGGAGTTTTTTACCTGGCATAATTGCTACAATGAGTCTGATCCAGGTGCTGATGCATGCCGGTTTGTCCGTAGCCAGAGAAAGGGAACAGGGTACGTTCGATCAATTGCTTGTAGCGCCGCTTTCGCCGTTGGAGATACTCATCGGCAAGGCTGTACCGCCGCTGCTTATCGGCCTTTTGCAGTCAACCTTTGTATTGCTCGTTTGTATGTTTTGGTTTAATATACCGATGAACGGTTCAGTGGTCACCCTGTACCTGACACTGTTCATTTTTACGATAAGTTGTATTGGTATCGGTTTGTCAATTTCGGCAATTTCCGCCAGTATGCAGCAGGTGATGGTATATAGTTTTGTTCTGCTGATGCCGATGATCCTGCTCTCGGGTTTGGCTACGCCGGTACGCAATATGCCTGAAGCACTGCAAATATTGACCTACGCCAATCCGATGCGGTTTGCTATCGAATCTGTGAGAAGGATTTATTTGGAAGGCAGCGGGGTAATAGATATTGCTCACAATTTTCTACCGATGCTGGCCGTTGCAGTAGTCACGCTGCCATTGGCTGCCTGGTTGTTTAGGAATAAATTAGTCTAAATTTGCAAAGCGAGAATTAAGAGAGGATTATATGAAAAAGCAACGACAAAAACCGATCATTGCCACGCCCAGAGAGGATGGAAACGCTACCAAGGCGTTGATTATAGATTGTGCAGGTAAACTGATAGCGGAACACGGCTATGCAAAAACGACCAGCAAAAGTATTTGTGAAAAGGCAAATACCAACATCGCTGCAGTCAATTATCATTTTGGCGGGCGCGACGGTCTATATATAGCGGTTCTCGAAGAAGTCCATAAGCATCTGATTAACGTTGACAAACTTGCCCAATTATGGTCTGGCAACTTAAGCCCTAAAGACAAGCTGGAAGCCTTCTTAGACATTTATATAAGTGCTTTAGAAGAAAATAGCTGGCATGTCAAGGTCTGGGCCAGAGAAATACTTAATCCCTCTCCCTTCATCAATCAGATCGTGACTAAAGAAGCTCTGCCTAAATTTCGTATTGTGACAAAAATATTTAGTGAATATACCGGTTTAACCCCCGAAGATCCAAAACTATACAGTTGCATCCTCAGTGTGATGTCTCCCTTCATCCTACTTTTTCTTGCTACTAATAACAATACCTTATTAAAAGCGTTGCCGGTAAAATATTCCAGAGATGAACTGATAGCTCATTTGAAACAGTTTGCTTTGGAACTGAAAGCAGTGAAATAGCTGCATAACTACAACAGATTGCTTTAGACAGCCCTTTTTGAAGTAGCCGCAAAATTATGATTAGTGCAACTCTTAGGAGGAACCTTGTACCATAATGGCGAAATTACAACTATATTGTGCATATTTTACAATATAGTTGTAATTTAGGTGAAAAGGGGGAGCGTAAAAATTGTGATTTGGCTGGGGAGTATTATTGTTTTACTGACTTTTGTTGCCATTGTCAAACGTTATGAAACCAGAATGGTCTTATTTCTATCCGGTCTTACGATGGCCCTGCTTTCGGGAAAACCGCTGGTGGCCATCGATGCTTTCAGCACGGCAATGGTCAATCCGGGACTAGTTACGGTTATCTGCACAGTGATGGGGTTTGCTTATGTAATGAAGCTAACGCAATGTGATGCTCATCTTGTGCATTTATTGGCCGGCGGGCTGACTCGGTTCCGTCCGGTTCTGATCCCCGGCACTATTATTGTCACCTTTGCCATTAACATTGCTTTGCCAAGTGCAGCAGGTTGCGCCGCGGCCGTTGGGGCCATCATGATTCCGACGCTGATTGGCGCCGGGGTTCATCCGGCTTCGGCCGGCAGCGCCGTTTTGGCCGGTACCTGGGGTTCTACCTTAAGTCCTGGTGCAACCCATAACCCATTTGTAGCAAAACTGGCAAATGTCGATGTTATGACCGTTATCGCTGTCTTAACCCCGGCCGATTTGGCAGCGTTGGCTGTTGTTGTCATCATCGTGACAGCCGGCGCGTATATTCGTAAAGAACATTATATTGAGACTCAGTCTGCTGTCAATACTACTGGCGAGGCGGCGGAATTTAAAGTTAATATTATCAAGGCCCTTGTGCCTATCGTGCCGCTTGTGCTGCTGGTATTAGGCAGTAAACAAGTGAACCTTATTCCCGCAGTCACTGTGCCCCAAGCCATGATTGCCGGTGTACTTCTGGGATTTGTCGTTACCTGGACAAATGCTCAGGATATTTCTAAGCAGTTTTTTGCCGGAATGGGGGATGCTTACGGCAGTGTTATCGGTATTATCGTAGCGGCTGCCGTGTTTAACAAGGGGATGGAATTAATCGGCCTTACCACGGCACTGATTGAAGCTATGAAGCATTCGGAGAGTATTGCCAAACTGGCCGCAACTTTTGGACCTTTTATCATCGCGGTTCTATCCGGGTCAGGTGATGCCGCCACTCTGGCTTTTAACGGCGCCATTACTCCGCAAGCCGCGCAATTTGGGTTTGGCATTATCGAAATGGGGCAACAGGCACAGGTTGCCGGATCTCTGGGCCGGTCCATGTCACCGGTAGCCGGAGCCGCCATCGTTTGTGCAGGACTGGCCAAGGTCAATCCGGTCGAACTGACGAGACGCAATGCGCCGGCGATGCTTGCTGCGGCTATTGTTACGATGCTAGTCTTACTATAGAATCTTGATTGGGGGAGATATTTATGGAATTAAACGTAATAGCTCAGGCTAATAGCCTCAAAGACAAGACGGTTGCCAGACGCCGCGACTTTCATAAATATGCCGAAACTGCCTGGACAGAGTTTCGTACGGCTGCCGTCATTGCCGATACGCTGACAGATCTCGGGTATCAGGTTTCGGTCGGTGATGAGGTCATCGAGGAGCAGTCTATGATGGGCGTTCCGTCTGCGGACGAACTTGCACGGCATGCTGAACGGGCGCTGGCACAAGGCGCCAACTGGCACTGGGTTGAAAAGATGCAGGGTGGCAAGACGGGGGTTATCGGTGTTTTACAGGGTGGCAAGCCGGGACCGACGGTTGCCCTGCGGTTTGATATTGACTCGAACGATGCCATTGAGGCCGACAGTGCGGAACACCGCCCGGCGCGTGAAGGTTTTGCCTCGGTGAACAAAGGGGCAATGCATGCTTGCGGGCACGACGGCCATGCCGCTATTGGGCTCGCGGTAGCTGAAGTGCTGGCATCGCGGCGAAATGAGCTTTGCGGCGCAGTGAAGCTTATTTTTCAACCGGCCGAAGAGGGCGTACGGGGAGCACGGGCCATGGTTGCCAAAGGGGTCGTCGATGATGCCGATTATCTGCTGGGACTTCATCTTGGGTTTAGTACTAAAAAAAATGGTCAGCTAGCTTGCCGCGTCGAAGGCTTTTTAGCCACTACCAAACTGGACGCCGTGTTTACAGGGGTGCCGGCTCATGCCGGTGCAGCACCTGAGGCCGGGCGCAACGCCCTGTTAGCGGCGGCTACGGCATCACTCAATCTCCACGCCATCGCCCGGCATAGTCAGGGACCGTCCCGGATTAATGTCGGTCGGCTAGAGGCCGGAACAGGGCGCAATGTACTTCCGGCTAATGCGATCATTAAGCTGGAGACTCGTGGTACTACCAGTACAATAAATGAGTTCATGTATACGGAAGCTGTGCGGATTATCAAGGCTTCGGCCACTATGTACGGCGTTGAGGTTGATATTCGTGAGATGGGCGGGGCGGCTAGCGCAGAAAGCGATCCTTGCCTTGCGGAGATCATTGAACAAGTAGCCGGAGAACTTGGACTCTTTGAGGAAATTCTACCTAGCTGCTATTTAGGCGGCAGTGAAGATTGCACCTATTTTATGGAGCGGGTGCAGCAGCGCGGCGGCAAGGCCGTTTACATGATGGTTGGGACTGAGCTTAAGGCCGGTCACCATGATTTCCGCTTTGACTTTGACGAGGCCGTGCTGCCCAAGGCAGTAGCGCTGGTAAGTGCCGCTGTAATTAGACTATTACAGGAAAAATAGACATGCAAAAGGCCTGAGATCATTTAATCGGTCTCAGGCTTTTTGTTCATTAATAAAGAGAGACGAACGCTTCAGGTGGGGCTTTTATCCCATCTGAAGTTTAGTCGACCTTATCCGCATGACTTAGCCGCTCTTAACTCACGCTTACAGAAGAGGGGAGTTAAGACGCGGTTTAGTCATCGGATAAATAATATTATACAGGAGCAGAATATAGATATAGGGTAAGATCGAAAGGAGATTGCAATGAATAATATGATGCTTGAAAAATATGCTCGCCTTGTAGTTAAAACCGGTATAAATATTCAGCAAGGTCAAACGCTGGTCATTAACTCGCCCATTGAATGTGCGCCATTTGCCCGGACAATTGCTGAGATGGCTTATAAGGCCGGGGCTCGTGATGTTGTCATGAACTGGAAAGACGAATTATCCTCCAAGATTCGGTTTATGCAGGCTGCTGACGAAGTATTTGATGAGTTTCCCGAGTGGCAGAAAGAGTTTTATCTATCGTATATGCGTAAAGGGGCAGCATTTGTTACGATTGCAGCCTCTGATCCTGAGCTTTTGCAAGACGTAAATCCCGATAGGGTAGTCAGATTGCAAAAGGTCAGCAGCGTCGCTCTCAAAGAATACCGGGAAAGGTTGATGAGCAACAAAAACGCTTGGAATATTGTTTCGATTCCGACGCGCGCTTGGGCCCAAAAGGTATTCTCGGATGACCCTGAGGAGGCAGCCGTTGAAAAGCTGTGGACGGCGATTCTGAAGACTGTCAGAGTCGATACCGACGATCCGGTCGCGGCTTGGCAACAGCATAGTAATGCCTTGAAGCAAAGCATGAGTTGGTTAAACTCGCAAAATTTTAAAGTGCTTCATTATAAAAACTCGCTGGGCACCGATCTAAAAGTCGAGTTGCCTGACGATCATATCTGGATCGGCGGGCCGGAGCAAACTGCCGACGGTATTGAGTTTATTGCCAATATGCCGACAGAAGAAGTGTTTACCCTGCCTAAAAAAACAGGGGTAAATGGTACTGTCGTCAGTTCTAAGCCCTTAAATTATAACGGTACGCTGATTGACAACTTCTCGTTCACTTTTAAAGACGGTCGTATTACTGACTGCAAGGCCGGTCAGGGCTATGATGTCCTGAAAAAACTTGTGGAAACAGATGAAGGGTCGCACTTTCTTGGCGAGGTAGCCCTTGTTCCGCATAATTCGCCGATTTCTAATTCCAGCATCTTGTTTTACAATACGCTCTTTGATGAAAATGCCTCATGTCATTTTGCTATCGGCAAGGCTTATCCCATCTGCATCAAAGGCGGTGCTGACATGAATGCCGACCAGCTGGAGCAGGCCGGCGTAAACGATTCTATCGTGCATGTTGATTTTATGATTGGTACCGCTGATCTGGAAATTACCGGTATTACCGGAGACGGTCAAACGGTAACAGTGTTTAAAAACGGTAATTTTAGTCGCGACTAATACGAGAAAAGGACTGTTCCTTGCTCATACAAGCAAGGAGCGGTCCTCTTTTTTTGCAGTTAACCTATCTTTTGTTGTAGCTACCGTTATTGTAACGCGGTTTGCCTATTGACGAACCTCTACGGTTGTCGGGCTGCCTGCGTTTGCTGCCAAAGGAGCGCAGGCGCAGTGGCGCTTCTTCCGTAATTTTGATCGGCGTACTGTCAGGCTCTTTCGTTAATAATTTGAGCGCGGCCGATACTAGAGCAACAGAATCGGTATTCTCAAGCAGTTCCTCGGCACGGCCACGGTATTGTTCTAGATTTCCCTCTTCGACCTGGTTGAGCAATCGTTCAACAGCTAAACGCTGCTGACCTTCAATGACCTCAGTTATAGTAGGAACAGACATCCGTACAATTTTTCGCTTGATCAGCCGTTCAATCGAACGCAGATGCTCAAGCTCACGGGGAATGACAAAAGTCATCGCCAAACCGGTTTGGCCGGCCCGGCCTGTCCGGCCTATCCGGTGCACATAGCTCTCAGGATCTTGCGGAATATCGAAATTATAGACATGGGTAACACCACTGACATCAAGGCCGCGGGCAGCTACGTCGGTGGCTACCAGTACTTCAATCGTACCTTCTCTAAATTGCCGGATGACGGCATCCCGTTTGGCTTGAGTGAGATCGCCGTGAATTCCTTCTGAGGAGTATCCACGCTTCTTTAAGGCTTCAGCCACCTCATCAACCCGGCGCTTTGTTCTGACAAAAATAATAGCAAGTTCGGGAGATTGGATGTCCAGCAAACGGCAGACGACGTCGAATTTCTGTCTGTCATGCAGTTCCATATAATGTTGCTCAACAAGGGGAATTGTGACTTCCTTGGATTTGACGCTAATGAGCGCCGGGTCTTTCAAGAATCGCTGCGCCAGGCTTTGAATTTGTCTAGGCATGGTCGCTGAAAACAGCAGTGTCTGCCGGGAATCGGGGGTGGCGCTTAAAATCTTTTCAATGTCTTCAATAAAGCCCATATTGAGCATTTCATCAGCTTCATCAAGAACGACCATTCTAATGTCGCTAAGCCTAATCGTCCGGCGCTCCATATGATCCATCAGGCGTCCCGGCGTAGCTACAATAATTTGCGGTCTTCTTTGCAACGCTTTAATTTGGCGCTGGATATCCTGACCGCCATAGATGGGCAGCGTCCGAACATGTAAGAACTGGCCCAGCTTGTTTAGCTCCTCGGCCACCTGAATAGCCAGCTCACGGGTTGGGGTCAGGACGATTCCCATAATTGCCCCACTACGGCCTTTGATATTTTCCATCAAGGGAATACCGAACGCTGCTGTCTTGCCTGTGCCTGTTTGTGCTTGTCCAATTAAGTCTCTTCCGGAAAGCAATGTGGGAATTGCCTGTTCTTGTATCGGTGTCGGTTCCTCAAAGCCCATATCGCTAAGAGCCCGAATAATCAAATCACTGATACCTAGCTCTTTGAATTTTTCCAATAGAAATTCCTCCTCTAGTTTCATGTCTCTTTTCCATAGTATCGCCATTAGATAATCTATTGTATACGTTGGGGCAGGGCTGATGCTTAATGCGGTCTCCTTCCGAATTATTCTTCTATGCCCAACGTCATCAAGGCGTGACCTTCTTTATCTTAAACATTGAGTCAAGACTCCCGCCTCTACGGGCGGCTTCAGTTCAGGTGGAGTAGGCTCTCCACCTGAACCCACGATGTTGCAGCTTTACTGAAACAAGTTCACTTAGCGCACTGTTTGCGAGCACTTATCGTAACTCAATGATTGTCAGTTATGTAGATTTGGTCATCGCTTTGTGCCAATTACTTTAGTATATCATATATTGGCTGCTAATTGGAATAGCATTGTTACTTTTTTTTCAGGGAAAACACTGACGAAATTAGGCTTAAGAAGTAGAAAGCTTAAGCAAATTTACAAGATAAGTGTGATTAAGAGAGACTAAGTCGTTCGGATAAGGCCGACTAAACTTCATTCTAAGGTAATTCTAAAAATTGGCAATTGCTATATAGATGGTACTGGGAATTTCAGGGATAATGGCGTCAATCAAAAGCAAGCGGCAGTCCTCGTGTTTCTTAAAGTGCATTTAGAAAATCCATTTCAGCGCTTTTTTTTGTAAATAAGTGCTGTTGAAACGATTAGTAAACATAAAAAGAAAGTAGTACAAGGGTGGGAGGGAATACAATTGATGATTAAACCTTCAAAGAAATTGATTGTAGTCGTAATAATCCTGATCGGAATAGGCGGTTGGGGGCTCATTCGGCTGGGCAGCAAGCCACAGATGGGTATGCAGGGAGGATCGATCGCGGTCAAGGCTATGCAGGTCGTGCAGCAGGATACGCCAATTAACTATGAGTTTGTTGGCAAAGTCGCTTCCAAAAACGAAGTAAAAATCATGTCCAAAGTATCGGGCAATATTGTGGAGAAAATGGTAAATGGCGGCGACACTGTCTACAGAGGGCAGCCACTGTTTCGAGTCGATAACAAGCAATATCTTTCGGCGATAACCTCTGTCCAAGCGTCACTAGCCAAGTCGCAGGCCGCTCTCCGCAATACGCAAAGAGATGTTGAACGTTACCGGAGGCTGGCGGCGGTAGATGGGATTGCCCAGCAAACACTGGATTCTTATGAAAGCCAAGCCGAAGAAGAAGCGGCTGCCGTTGAAGAAAACCACGCTGCTGTTCAGCAAGCGATGGAGGATGAGCAGGATACATTGATCATCTCGCCGGTGGACGGACGGATCGATGTCAATGATGTAAGCATTGGCCAATTTGTGACGGCCGGTTCGACGGCAATGGCCACTGTTTCATCCTTGGACCCCATTTGGGTTCAGTTCAGCATGAGTGAGACTGAATACATAAAGCTTACCCGCCTCGGGCAGGGCAATTTGCCGGCTTCGTTTAAGGGCAATCTGAGGCTTGTGCTTAGCGACGGTTCGGAGTACGAGCTAAAGGGGAGCATCGAACAGATTGACAAAGGCATCGGCGATACTACCGGAACGATAACGATCAAAGCTTCCTTCAACAATCCCCAAAAGTTCCTTATACCCGGCATGTTCGCCAAAATAGTTGTTCCCGCAGAGGTCCGGGCAGGAGCAATTCTGATCGTGCAGCGGGCCGTGAAGGAACTGCTTGACGAAACCTTCGTCACCGTTGTTACTGCCGCCGGCAAGGCTGAAAGCCGCAAAGTAAAGATGGGTGAAAGGGTAGGCAATATGTGGGTAGTAAACGAAGGACTCGCGCCTGGTGATGTGGTAGTTGTCGAAGGTATTGATAAGGCGAGCCAGGGGACAGATTTGAAGGTTACCATGATAACACCGGAAGACTTACAGACTCCGGTAAAGCAGTAAGGGGGGATTAAAAATGGCCAACTTTTTTATTAATCGCCCTGTATTTGCGATTGTCCTGTCGATTATCATCACAATTATCCTCGGGGGTATTGCCGCCGTTAATCTTCCAATTGCCCAGTATCCTCAGGTTTCGCCGCCAAGGGTTAGAGTGAGCACAAACTATCAGGGGGCAAACGCCGAAATTGTCGATCAGGCAGTTGCTCAGATTATTGAGGAGCAGGTCAACGGCGTGGATGGCATGGCGCTGATGTCCTCGACAAGTTCGGATGCTGGCTCGTATTCGCTTAGTATCCAATTCGAAACAGGCAAGGACGCAGATATTGCCTCCGTACAAACGCAAAACCGCTTATCAGAAGCCAACCGTTCGCTGCCGAGCTCGGTCCAGACGTCCGGAATCACGGTGAGAAAGGCATCGGAAGAAACGGTCATGGTATTCAACCTGTACTCGGAAACTGACATGTATAATGTCAACTTCCTGTCCAATTACGGTAAGCTATATCTCTTGGATGATATGAAAAGGGTTAAAGGGGTCGGTGACGTATCGCAGTTCGGCTCGGACTACGGCATTCGGATATGGCTGCAACCGGAAAAAATGGCCCAGCTAGCGATTTCACCAAGTGACGTGACCGCGGCGATCGAAAAGCAGAATCAGCAAGCGCCGGCCGGCAGCATTGGCAAGGCGCCGGCTGGGGATATGCAGGAATTTCAATATACGGCAAGGGTCAAAGGGCGTCTTAGCGATGTCGAGGAATTTGAGAATATAATCATTCTGGCCAAATCGGACGGGTCTTCAGTCCGGTTGAAAGATGTGGCCCGGGTGGAACTCGCCAGCAAAGGTTATACTTATGAAAGCACGGTCAATGGCCACCTCTCCGCCGGCTTCGGCATTCAGCTTACCCATGATGCCAACGCCCTTGAGACGATCGGCGATATCAAGAAGCTTCTCGATGAAGCGGCGACAGACTTTCCGGAGGGCATGCAATATAAAATAGTTGTCGACAACACTAATTTTATCCGAGAGTCAATGATCGAGGTGGCGAAAACTTTTGGCGAGGCTTTGCTGCTGGTCGTGCTGGTAGTATACGTCTTCTTGCAGAGCGCGCGCTACACTGATACCCTTGCTGGCGATACCGGTATCGCTGATTGGCACCTTTGGGGCCTTTGTTGCCATGGGATTCACGATCAATACCCTGACTCTGTTTGCCATGGTGCTGGCCATCGGCCTGGTGGTCGACGATGCCATTGTCGTTGTTGAGGCGGTTGAGCACCATATCCGCGACTCCGGCATGACGCCGCTGGAAGCGACTAAAAAGGCAATGAGTGAAGTTTCCGGGCCGGTTGTGGCGATTGCCTTCGTGCTGGCATCGGTTTTCATCCCCGTGGCCTTCCTTGGCGGCATAATGGGAGTGCTGTATCGGCAGTTCGCTTTGACTATCGCCGTATCGATGGCGTTGTCGGCAGTTGTGGCGTTGTCCCTTACGCCGGCGCTGTGCACGATGCTCTTGAAGCCCTATGACCGTAACGCCATATTGGGCCTGTCGGGAGATTCTTTACTTCTTTCAATGCCTGGTTTGAACGGAAAACGGAAGGCTATGGGGTTAAGCTGAAAAAGCTTATCGGCCGAGCCAAGCTGTGTATGACATTGCTGGCCGTTGTGGTAATTTTGATCGGCGTGCTGTATGATAAAGTGCCTTCTTCATTTGTGCCGGAGGAAGATCAAGGTTATTATATTGTTTCGCTTTCCTTGCCTGATGCGGCAAGTATGAACCGTACAACAAAAACAGTAAAAAGTTTTGCGGAAAAGCTGCAAGCTCTGCCGGGAAGTGAGAACATCATGGCGATCTCGGGAAATGACATGTTAGGAGGCGGCGCTAAGTCAAGTGCAGGTACCATGTTTGTCAGGCTAAAATCTTGGTCGGAGCGGACCACGCCGGATATGCAAATCGGTGCGGAAATGAGCCGGACTCGTATGCTTGGTTCTGAGTTGCCGGAAGCAACGGTTATTGCCATGAACCCGCCGTCGCTGCCGGGGCTGGGGATGGTAGGCGGGTTCAGTATGCAACTGGAGGACCGCGGTGGCGGCTCATTGACGCAGCTTGAAAGCGTGTCGCAAAAGTTTATTGAGGCCGCGAGAAAGCGTCCGGAAATTGGGCAAATTAGTTCCAGCTTTAAGGAAAATACACCTGGCTATGAATTTGAAGTTGACCGAGAAAAGACCGAGGCAATGGGCGTTTCGGTAGATGATGTATTTACTGCTTTGCAGGTATTCCTTGGCGGCTCCGAGGTTAATGACTTCAATAAATTCGGCCGTACTTACAAGGTTATCGTGCAGGCGGAAACCCCGTTTCGCAGTGATGTCGCCGCGTTGAGATACTTCTATGTGAAAGGCTCAGACAATACGATGATACCGCTGAATACGCTGCTCACACCGAAAAAGGTAACCGCTCCGACAACAATTAAGCGGTTTAACGGCTTCAAAGCTGTCCAACTTAACGGCAGTCCGGAATCGGGCTATAGCTCAGGTCAGGCGCTGACCGCGCTGGGAGAGGTGGCAAAGGAAACGCTGCCTAGCGGTTATACCTATGATTGGTTTGGTCAAAGCCGCGAGGAGAAACAATCAGGCAACCGAACGCCCATCGTTTTTGGCTTGGCAATCGTATTACCTTTTTGTGCCTGGCGGCGCTCTATGAAAGCTGGAGCGTGCCGTTCGCAGTGCTGCTGGGCGTGCCGCTAGGGATCTTCGGCGCGTTCCTGTCACAATACGTGCGTGGTTTAGAGAGCAGTATATACATGCAGATTGGCCTGGTGATGCTGATTGGTCTGGCAGCCAAGAACGCCATTCTAATCGTTGAGTTTGCCAAGGTCAGAGTGGACAAAGGAATGGAGCCGGTCCAAGCGGCCATTGAGGCGGCGAAAATCCGCCTGCGGCCAATTATCATGACCTCGCTGGCCTTTATCATCGGCTGTGTACCGCTGGCGCTGGCCACCGGAGCCGGCGCCGGCGCCAGGAATTCCATGGGAACGGCTGTGGTGGGCGGTATGGTGGCGGCGACAGCGCTGGGAATATTCCTCATCCCTGTATGCTTTGTAGTGGTAGAAAAGATAACCGGGAAAATTAATTCCTGGGGCAAAGTGGAAAAAACGACAGGCCCGCCGGTGTCCTGATACAGAGAGACAAACGTTTCAGGGTGGGGTTTTTACCCATCTGAAGTTTAGTCGACCTTATCCGAATGACTTAGCCGCGTCTTAATTCCCGCTTGCAGAAGAGGGCGTTAAGGCACGGTTTAGTCATCGGATAAGAAAGGCGGTGAGGGTAAACCTAAAAAAGCTAAAATTGCTACTCTCAATAAATTTCTGCGTATTTAACTTATTTTGCATAGAAAGCAGACCGGCAATTTTACTGCTAGTCTGCTTTGCTACAGTATCCTCTAGACAACTTTAACCCTATTCTAATTTTTAACGGTTACAAAATCCTTTAAATCTCTGCGGATTTTCTTGTTCTCGCCGTAAGTCTTTACGATGCCAGCGCGCAAAATCATCTGTATAGGCTTGTCGGTATTAAGCTTGCCTGCAATTTCGCTAATATAGGGGATTTCTTCAAGCATTTGGCTAGTAATGTTGTTTCGGGTGGCATCAAGCCAAAACGCCTGCATAAGCATCCCGCTTTGAATTAATTCTTGCTTGTTATTATTGCCTGTGATAATAAAAAAGCCTGAACAGTTTTTAACCTGATCAGTTGCCATAGCAACACCTTGCTTGGCAAAAGAATCACCTTTTGCACTATTACGGTTTGTTAATAAATAGTAGAATTCCTTTTTAAAGCCTGTTAACCCCAATTGCTCGGCAGGCAATCCGTCTTTTAACTTAAGTGCTTCTTCTGCTCATCGTGAGGTAATTGTTGATTGATCGCTTGTACTGCAATATCAACGGCTTTGTGAACAGCCTTCAATGCCGCTCGCTTTTTTCCTACAGATGTATAGGGAATACTAGACAGTCAAAAGATCACGAAGCAATCAGAGAATCGGGATCGCGCGATTGCTTAGTCTCAGATTGAACGCATTGGATTAAACGAAATATGGGTAAATCCGGCAACAGATGAAACATTC
>Ga0153941_1000101_pt1 | contig 46337 bp, 36 predicted proteins | sample TSNJ025MetaG_FD_104733 | JGI IMG/M metagenome (GOLD analysis project Ga0153941, IMG submission 104733) | Attine ant fungus gardens microbial communities from New Jersey, USA - TSNJ025 MetaG | ecosystem: Host-associated > Fungi > Mycelium > Unclassified | place: USA: New Jersey, Brendan T. Byrne...
ATGCAAGGTACTTAGCCCAACGCCGGTTTCTTTGCACCATGCTTTTTTCGTTTTGCCGCTGTCACGATAGGATCTTATCAATTCTGCTTTCTCGATTTCGGTTTTTCGATTATTTAGTTTCATATAATCCCTCCTGAGATTATTTCTCAGGCCTAGTACCTTAGCACTATGTGGGGTTTGCTTGACGCTTACCCATCTCTCACCTAACAACGGTATTCAAAAAAGCCTGAGTCCTGGCGTGTGACGGCGAGCCAAAAACATCCTCCGGCGTCCCCTGTTCGACAATCTCGCCGTTGTCCATAAAAACAACACGGTTAGCCACTTCACGGGCAAAAGCCATCTCATGAGTGACAACGAGCATCGTCATATGCTCCTCGGCCAGCTTACGCATCGCCTTTAACACTTCACCGGTCAATTCCGGATCAAGCGCTGAGGTAGGTTCATCAAACAACATGATATCCGGGTTCATCGCCAGCGCCCTGGCAATAGCTACGCGCTGTTTCTGTCCGCCTGACAGGCGCGATGGATAAACATCCCGCTTGTCGGCTAGACCGACTTTGTGCAGCAGCTCCTCGGCCTGAGGTAAAATAGTCTCACGCGCAAGCCCCTTGACAGTACCCGGCGCCTCCATGACATTTTCCAGCACTGTGAGATGGGGAAACAAATTAAATTGTTGAAACACCATGCCCATCCGTCGGCAAATCTGCCTTGCTTTGGCTTCAGCGGCATAATGGATTTTGCCTGCCGCGTCACTTTTGACCAGTACATCGCCTTCGATTTCGATTATGCCCTGATCGATCGTTTCCAGCCGGTTAAGACAGCGCAAAAAAGTGCTTTTCCCCGAACCCGAGGGCCCGATAATGGCGATGACCTCACCTTTATCGACGGTGAGCGATATCCCCTTTAACACTTCGAGCTGATTAAACTTTTTGCAAATGTTTACGGCGTTAATCATGTTCATGCGTACTAGCTCCTACTCATCGTATACGGCATATTTCTTCTCCAGCTTCTGGAATAGCCAGGTAAGCATCAGCGTCATTATTAGGTAAAAAACGGCAGCCACGATAAACGGCGTTGTGTTAAAATCCCGCTGCACAAGCGCCCTAGTTGTTCTTAATAGATCATTCATCGCTAATACATAAATAAGCGAGGTGTCTTTGACCAGGGTGATTGTCTCATTGCTTATCGGTGGCAGCACTCTTTTAATGACCTGCGGTAAAATAATGCGGCGCATAGTCTGGACATATGTCATGCCCAATACCTTGGCGCCTTCATACTGTCCACGGTCAATCGACTGAATACCAGCCCGGAAGATTTCAGCAAAATAGGCCGCATAGTTGAGGACAAAAGCGAGTAAGGCAGCCGGAAAATCCGGCAGCCTTACTCCGATATAAGGGACAAACGGCAACCCGTAATAAATAAACAGTAATTGCAGCATGAGCGGCGTTCCTCTAAATAACCAAATATAGACGCCTACTGCACTTTTCAGCGCTTCAAAACGGGAGATGCGGGCTAAGGCCAGAAACAGTCCGAGTGGCAGCGAAATAACAATTGTTGCGAAAAACATCTGCAGGGTCACAGCTGTGCCATCCAGCAGCGATGGCAAAATTCCTGCTACATAGTCCATTTACCTCTTCCTTACTTTACAATATCTTCGCCAAACCACTGCTTGGAAATCTTCGTTGAAGTACCGTCTTTCTTCATTTCATCCATAGCCTTCTGCAATTTTCCCTGAAGCTCTTTATCATCCTTACGCATGCCTACACCATATTCCTCTGAGCCGAAGTTATCAGTCAGAATCATATACTCATCAGGCTTTTTCGCTATATAATAACGACCGACAATCTCATCGACAACAACGGCTTCCAGACGTCCGGCTTTTAAATCCATAAGCGCCGCCACATTGTCGGCATATTTTTTCAACTCTTTAAAAGATTGCATAGCTGCAGCATCTTTTTCAATCGCATCGACACTGCTGCTGCCTTCTTGTACACCAATCGTTTTACCGGCCAAATCAGCCTTCGTCTTAATCGGAGAATTAGCCATTACAACAATAATTTGGCGATTTTCCATATAGGGCTTGGAAAACAGAATATTCTCTTTGCGTTTTTCGGTGATTGTCAGACCATTCCACAGCAAATCGACCCGCTTACCACTTAATTCGGCTTCTTTACTATTCCAGTCTATCGGCTTAAATTCCACTTCCATGCCGATTCGTTTGGCCGCTTCCTTAGCCATATCGACATCAAAACCGGTAATATTATTTTTATCATCGCGGAAACCCATCGGCGGAAAATTGTCATCAAGTCCGACCACAATTTTTTTCTTTTCGCCACCGCCGCAACCGGCTGCCAACATACCGGCCACCAGTAACACTACTATGGCTGCAATTAATTTTTTCACTTATTAATTCCTCCATTTTTGCTAAGTCTGTATTCTATTGTACTTTAGTATGTTAAAGTTTGAAACTAATAAAATATGTCGTTTTAGTTAATGATCTGCGTATTTAAGCGAAAACCTTGCATTTACAGCCTCAATCGCAGCTTTGGTTTTTCGCAAAGAAGATTTACATTTCTACAGGTTTTTCAGCCCGAACAGGCACTGACGCTTCACAGGGAACGGCTGTCTGGCATTTTCCACAACCATAGCGCGGCTTAAACCTCTCGGCCGTTTCGTTGAGAAATTTAGCACACAGTTCATTGTCCTTGCCGCCATCATCAATAGCTCTTGGCGGACAGCGCTTGATACAAACGCCGCATTTACTGCAATACTCGTCATAAGCCTCATAGCTACGCGGTGTAGGCTCAATGGAAACAGATACTATTACACTTCCCAGCCGCCCGGCCGCGCCTGCTTTCGAGATAAATGACCTATTGAGGCTAAAAGTACCCAAGCCGGCAATAAAGGCGATATGGTGTTCCGACCAGTTGCTCCGGCGGTTGACGACGGCAAACCGCTCATCTAGCGCTGGTGCTATCGCCTGATAGCCACTTTTCTCAAAAAAATCCACCAAGAAATGTCGCAGAGCATTATTGACAATCTCCCCTTCAATGCGGGCATACAGCCATTCAGCGGCAGGCATTTCGCCTCGCCTGTTGGCTTGCCGCACAGCCTGAGAAAAAGGTAAAAAATAAGATACCACAGACTGGGCAGTAGGCAGCCAGTGCTGCGGTAATAAATGATTGGCTCCTACAACATCCTCTTGCCGCAGCAGATCGAACATCACATCTCCCGTACCGGCTACGCCAAGAAGCGGAGTAGCATAAATCTTGGACAGTCCGATGTCGGACGCACCATTCAACTCTGTGCCGGCAATAAACTCGCTAGTGGCTTGTTCAACCAGAGATAGTTTCATCGTTTCACCCCCTCAGATTTTACGAGACTCAACTCTTTACAACGTTCTGCCAAACTAGTTTCTTTCCTTTTAGCTCTTACTCGCAATCTTTAAGTTTGCGGCAAGAATGAAGAGGCCGGGCAGTTGCCCGGCCTCTTCATTCTCACTTACCTGCTTCAATTGTAATCTTTTTAATGACGACATCTTCTACCGGCTTATCCTGAGCATCCGTCTTGACTTTGCCGATGGCCTGCACAACGTCCATACCTGCTACGACCTTGCCAAACACGGCATGTTTATTATCAAGCCACGGGGTAGCCTTAAGAGTTATAAAGAACTGTGATCCACCGGTATTACGACCGGCGTTAGCCATCGAAATAACGCCTGCTGAATGCTTGAGGTCACGGTGAAATTCATCAGCAATCGTGTAGCCCGGCCCGCCGGTGCCATTGCCTTTGGGATCACCACCTTGGATCATAAAGTCGCTAATGACCCGATGAAAGATCAGCCCGTTATAAAACCCTTTATTGACAAGCGTAATAAAGTTCTTAGTAGTTAACGGCGCTTTATCCTCAAACAACTCTATGCTGAAATTCCCTTTAGATGTTTCAAAGAGCGCAACACTGTTTTTGCCGGGGGTCGCTGGACTTGTCGGCGCATTTGCCTGGGGAGCAGCCTCAGGCTGCTTAGGTTGAACAGAATTGCTGCCTGCACAACCAGCGGTGAGCGAGACTAACAATGTCACCATGACCGCAAAAGCCGTTAAGTATTTCTTCATCATTTCACTCTCTTCCTGTCGTTGATATTCAGCATTAAAGAGCGGTTCGCCGTGCTTTAATGCTTTTTTCCAAACATTAGTATATCATATCAGACAGCGAAAGCGAAACTTGTCTTAAAAATTATTGGAAAAAAGACTATGGGAAATCGACATAATCTTGTATAATTTAGGAAGATATGCTTACTGTCGGCACGTAAAAGCAGAAAGCATATTATGTTGCGTATATTTCACGTCTGCGCTATAGCAAAGATATTATCTTAAATTGAACGCTTCTAAAATGAAAGGAATAACGAGGCAAAAAAAAGCCCACAGATGGGCAAAAAACTAAAATAACGATTGAGAGTGTATATGTATGATTACAGGCGAACTTAAAAATAAAGTAGACAAGCTATGGGAAATGTTCTGGACAGGTGGTCTTACAAACCCGCTGGACTGGCCGCGGCACACGAACCTGTGAAGGGCTCATTGACGGTAAGGACAAGCAGCAGTTTTACATATTTGATTTGTGCGGAAACTTTGATTTCTTCCGCCTCCATGCCAAGGGACGAGAGGCAGCTACAGTCAGCATGCTGCAGGAGCGCATGTTCAACACCAAAGTGGAGCTTATCTACAAACTGCAAGAGCTGCCTTTTCAAACAGAAGGATTGCAGAATTACCGCAAAGAGCTTGTCCAGGATTTGATGGAGCAGGTGAAGGCGCTGCCGCGAAATAATTTTGCCGTAAAGCAACATTTGCGATTCATTGACAAGTACCAAACTGAGAGGGATTTTGCCGCTCTCACCTATGAAAATACCCTGCAAATAGCCGAACATATCGCACCTCTTGTACTACCCACTAGGGACGATATCTCTGCCGCCAGGTTTGACATGCTTATTTATCAGATTGAGCTTGCCATGCTGACGGACAAGAGTTATAAACGTGCAAAAAACGATGTGATCCACAAGGCGGAGTCATTGTCCCGCTATGGGACGATACCAGCCATCGCGGAACAAAAGGAGCTATTGGAACAGATTTTACACGGCGGCTATCTAGAGCGGGCCGGGATTCCTGATTGCGAGATTGTTCGAATGAACCTCCGCAACCTTATCAAGTTTATCCCCGAAGAGGAACGGGTGCGCTACGACACAGATTTCACCGATGACATCCTCTCCATCCAATGGAAAGAATCACAGCTTGACAACGACGATTTGGCCAACTATAAGAAGAAGGTCAGCTATTACATTAGACACCACCAGGATATCCCCGCTATTGCCAAGCTCAAGGGCAATATGCCGTTGACAAATGAGGACGTGCGTTCCCTTGAGAGTATCCTATGGAATGAACTGGGCAGCAAGGCGCAGTATGATGCGCAATATGGCAAGACGCCCTTGGGTGAGTTGGTGCGTTCCATCGTTGGGCTTAGCCAGAAAGCGGCGAACGAGGCGTTTTCGCACTTTTTGAACGATGCCGGACTAGACAGCAGACAGATGTATTTTGTGCGCCAGATTGTGAATTACATCGTTAGGAACGGCATGATGAAGGACTTGTCAGTGTTGCAGGAGAGCCCTTTCACCGATAAGGGCAGCATCAGCGAACTGTTTGATGATATGGCGTTATTTATGGATTTGCGGTCAGTGATTGAGAACATCAATAAAAATGCTATGGCAGCATAGAAACGGGTGTAGCAATAATGGGAAAGCCGAATGTTATCCAATATCACAAAATGATGCTTCCAACACTGAAGGCGTTGCAAACTCTTGGTGGGTCTGCCAATATAGAGGAGTTAGACGCACGCGTTATAGATATCATGCAGTTGCCGGAAGAAATGCGTAATGTTTTACATAAGAGGATGGCACATTAACAGAGGTAGAATATCGTTTAGCATGGGCAAGAACATATCTCAAAAAATATGGCTTGATTGATAACTCTTCCAGAGGGGTATGGTCATTACAGAAACGTTTGACGGGAAAATTGAAAATCTTTCACCCGACGAAATCGTGCAAAAAGTGCGCTTATTGTCAAAGAAAGTTAATAGTCAAGCGACGGAAGATGATAGCCTTGAAAATGATGGCGTAGAATTACCAGAAGAAGCAATGAATTGGAGAGAAAAGCTGAGACAGGTCTTACTAAAAATGTCGCCAGACGCTTTTGAACGACTAACGCTTCGCCTACTCCGTGAGTCTGGTTTTACCCAAGTTGAGGTTACCGGTAAGTCAAACGACTATGGTATAGACGGAAAAGGAATTATTCGGTTGCATGGGATTATGAGCTTTCACATGATTTTCCAGTGTAAACGATATAAGGGAAGTGTGACCCCCTCTGAAATACGTGATTTTCGTGGTGCCATGCAGGGGCGGGCAGATAAGGGTCTTTTCATCACAACAGGGTCTTTTACATCGGAAGCAAAAAAAGAAGCCACTCGTGATGGCGCTCCGGCTTTAGACTTAATTGATGGAGATGCTCTAATCGAACGGCTTAGGGATTTAAGATTAGGTGTGACAGAAAAAATTATCAAAGACTATGACATCAATGAAAGATTGGTTTTTAAAGTTATAATTCTTGCATGTTCTATGCTTTAGATAGATGCCACGTAAATTGTCAAGGCCACGACAGGGAACTTTTGTCGTGGCCTTGACAATTTACGTGGCATGCATCACGAATTGTATCTGTAGCAAAAATAGCTGAATTGGCTATATTTCCACTTCTGATCCATATTAGCTGTTACTGCTAAACTATCTGGTCCAAGGGTTGACGATTCGAGATGGTCGCATTTAGATGGCAGCCATCTCCAGATGCAGTGTTCATACGAATGAAAGGTGAATCTTTTAACGGGATGCTCCTCATCGCCAGTCTCTGATCTACGGCATAAGAGTACGTTATCCAGCGCTTCTTGTCAGATACCTGGCTACTTCCGTCACCCCGTAATTCCGTCCTCTCGGCCTTTGCCGGAAAAAGGCGCTCCGGAGGAGAAAAGCCGGGTGGTATTCCGTTAAGAAACCCGTACTGTTTGAGCGCAGCGAGTTTTACGGGTTTTAGGAAGAGCACCCGGCTTTTCAGCCTTTTGGAGGCGTTGGCCTAGACCTTTTGGTCCTTTTGGGGCAATGCCAAAAGGACACCCCCCTTTTCCCCCAACTTCATACCGACGATCAAACCTAATTAGTTGTTGCTAAAACACCTTAAGAGTTCCTCTCAGAACTACAATCAAGAGGGATATTGGGGACTAATTTAATCTGCTTTTTTATAAAGAGAGACTTAGCTTCAGGTGGGGCTTTTACCCCATTTGAAGTTTACTCAACCTTATCCAGGAAGTTAGCTGCTCTTAGCCAGCGATTACCAGACAGCAACTGTCCCATCCGTCCGCGGCTCGGTAGCGCCTGTAAGCACGCCCTCGTCGTTGCGCCAAATAATCTGGCCCCGTCCGTAAGTAGTAGCGCCTACTGCACTGCGTACGACTTGGTGTCCACGGCGTACAAGCGCTTCGGCCATATGTTCAGGGAAAGCGTATTCCACTTCGATCTTGTTGCCTTCAAGCCACTGCCACCGTGGTGCATCAAGGGCTGCTTGAGGATTGAGGTTATAATCAAGAGCATTCATCACGACTTGTACATGCGCTTGAGGCTGAATGTAGCCACCCATAATGCCAAAAGGTCCAACCGGTTGACCTTTTTTCGTCAAGAAGCCGGGAATAATCGTATGGTATGTTCTCTTGCCCGGCAGTAAATAATTTGCATGTTTGGGGTCGGTGGAAAAACCAAACCCACGATTTTGCAAGCTGATTCCTGTACCAGGTACAACAGTCCCTGAACCAAACCCATGGAAATTACTTTGGATAAAGGACACCATATTGCCTTCGCTATCAGCGGCCGCCATATATACTGTGCCGCCATCGCGCTCACCCCAAGGCTGATGTGCCTGAGCCTTTTCGCCAATTTTCCTGCGGCGTTCTTCTGTATAGCTTGGCGATAAAAGCTCTTCAGGACGGATCTTCATCATCTTAGGATCAGTGATATGATGCAAACCATCGATAAATGCCAGCTTAACGGCTTCTATTTGGCGATGATAATTCGTAATACTATCGGTACCTGCAAAATCAAAACTGCTAAGAATATTTAGTGCCATGAGGGCGATCATTCCCTGTCCATTAGGCGGCAGCTCCCACACCTCATAACCACGGTAATCGGCTTTTAACGGCTCAACCCATTCCGGTTCAAAGGCTGCTAAGTCTTCAACACCAAGAAAGCCGCCGTTTTGTCTGACAAAAGCCTCTATTTTTTCAGCAATTTGACCACTGTAAAAAGCTTTGCTCTCAGTATCGGCAATGGCCCGCAATGTCGCTGCATGCCCGGGAGAACGCCAAACATGTCCTGGGGCAACAGGCTTTCCATCAGGAGCAAAAGCGTCAAACCAACTTTTTATCTCAGGAGCTTGCTGGCCTTTGTACAGGTTAAATGCTGCATTCCACAGCTTACCAATGATTGGAGAAGCAGCATAGCCTTGCTCGGCATACATAATGGCAGGCTCTAACAGTTTGGCAAAAGGCAGACGGCCAAATCGCCGCGACATTGCGGCCCAAGCTGCCGGCGCGCCAGGCACAGTTACAGGGATTACGCCAAAGCACGGCATTTTGTCATAGCCGGCTTTTTTTAGAGCCTCTACCGTCAGCGATTTAGGAGCGGGTCCACTTGAGTTAAGTCCATACATTTTACCACCGGTATGGATAATAGCAAAAGCATCGCTGCCAAGACCATTGCCTGACGGCTCGACAACTGTAAGGCAAGCGGCGGTAGCAATGGCGGCATCAATAGCGTTGCCGCCTTGTTTGATCATATCCAGACCGGCTTGAGCCGCGAGCGGTTGCGAGGTTGCTACCATACCCCTTGTCCCATATACTAATGAGCGCCGTGAAGGATGAGGATGATAAAGCGGATCGTAATTCATAGTAATGCCTCCTAATAATTAATTTATAGAAATTTAATAAAGATACCGGCAACGACAATTGATAATGTTGTCACTGTCGCAAAGCCAGCAATAACGTAAGATGGCATCAGCACTTTCATGATCGCATCTTTTTCTTCGGGTGTCTTAGCTACTGCTGTCGCTACTTCGTTGACAACAAGCCACGTAGCGGGAAAACCAATCATATTAGCCATTGTAATACCAACTGCTAAATTCCTGGAACCGACAATTTTCCAGAAAGGCAGCACATAAAAGAAAAGATATGTCGAAATCAGCGTAGCGCCAAACAGGACAACCATTTGCCAGGACATGACGATAAGATCACTCATTGTAATTTTAGCCATAGAAGGAATAATAGCCGCAAAAACTACCATATTCATAAAGCCTGACGTCTTTGCCCGATCGAGAATTTTAGACGGAATCAGTTCATAATACGATATCGTAGCGCCAATAAACAGACACCAGATCGTATGATGCAAGCCTGTCGCCCCCTGCAGCAATACCGCAATCCACGAAAAAAAAGCCGTAAGACCTAAGCACATATTGTCTGTAAAAAATTTATCGAGCCCTTTTCTTACATAGAACGGCTGCTTCCCGGAGGCGCTGTTACTATTTTCGTCGTTAATTACAAGGTTACCTGCCCGGAAGTCCTCAACAATTTTCCGGGCCTCCTTTATGCCACAGTATGAAGCAAACGGCGTGCCGACAAATTTATGGATGGCATAAACAAGAGCAGCTAAAGCGGCCGCAACTTGCATGCCTTTATCCAGAGCGGTATCGGTAACGATTTTAGTTGCAATAATACCGCCTTTCATGACCGGGATGCTGACAATAGCCGCTTCCTTGCCCACGATCGGTATCGTAGCCAAGATAGCGAGAATTGTGACAATCATGGCGACAATCGACAGTAGAACGGTTCGCCATTCTCTTACTAATTCCCGGATATTAACCATTGTTCCCATATGGAAAACAAGAAATGCACTGGCCCAGCTGGCCATTTGCTCTAAGCCTGCTTGCTTAATAATGTCTGCAGGGATAACCCCGGTCATAAAGCACACAAGAAAAAGAATTAAGGCCGTAAAGATCGAAGATAATTTAGCCTTGGTAACGATGGCTAAGAAGTCACCTAAGGAAAAAATAAATAATGTGATAAATAAAAAATAAAAACTCATGCTGTGTCCTTCCTCCTGTTTCTAATATATTTCCACCCGGCTCCTTTCCGCGAAATTTGACGTATTTTCAAATGCGAACTTAAGGTATCCTCTTAAATTCAAGAGCATTTTCTATTCAATTATACTAAAAATCTCAAAACTTGCCATAAAAAACTGTAAAAAAAATAAATAAATAAAAAAAATTAGCTTAAAAACAAAAACGTCACTTGAAAAGAGAGACTTAGCTTCAGATGGGGTAAAAATCCCACCTAAAGCGTTCGTCTCTCTTGATCTTAAACATTGAGTCAAGACTCCCGCCTCTACAGGCGGCTTCAGTTCAGGTGGAGCAAACGCTCCACCTGAACCCCCGGTGTTTCGGCTTTGTTGTAACAGTTACTTACGGCAGCTTATCCATGTTATCCCACAAGCGCTGAGCAGCTTTCCGTGCTTTGCTATAAATGGAAGAGACATCAAAAGGAAACTGTCTGTCTTCCAGCACAATCTTACCGTTAATAATAACGGTAGTCACGTCGCGGGAGTCAAGACCGAAGGCAATGTGACCGCCAATATTGCCCGGCACCAGCGGTGTGGGAGACTGATAATCAAGTACGGTCAAATCAGCCTTATAGCCTGGAGCTACCTGGCCAAAGTCAGCAGCAAAGTAACGGTTTAATATCTCGTTGCCATTGTGCAAAAACTTAAGAAAACTGTCAGGCCACAAAGGACCAGCCGCGTCTTTATGTTTGAAATAGGCAAATTTCATTTCTTCCCACATATCGCTGCCCATGCCATCGGTTCCCAGCACCAGATTTTTGTACAGTGGCAGTTTGGGGTTGTAGCCTACATTGTTGTTCATATTGGAGCGGGCATTGTGGGCTAAGAATGCATCCGCAGCATTAATAATCTCAACATCCTGATCAGAGAGATATACGCCATGTACCAGCAATGCCTTATTGTTGATCAAACCATAATCATTAAGTCGGACGATTACGTCTTTGCCATATATATGGTGACTGTGCGACACATCATAACGGTCTTCGGCCACATGGACATGCACGCCGCGGCCAGTCGCGCGTACCGCATCCGCCATCAGGCGCAGAGCCGCCTCAGGCATAGTGACAGGGGCGTGGCCGCCGATCATGGCTTCCACCAGATGGTTGTTGCCGGTAGCCTGTTTGTCCTGATCACACAGCCCGGCAAACTCGACATTTTCCTGAACGCCGGCCTCAACTTCCTTCAGCCCCTGATTACGGTCAGTCGTTTCAAAACAGGTAATGCCGCGCAGGCCGGCTTGTTCAAAGGCTCTTTTGAGGGTTGCGAGCGAGCCTTTAATGAAGGCTGGCGAGGCATGGTGATCGATAACTGCCGTTGTGCCGCACCGGATGGCTTCCAGTGAGCAGACCAGGCCGCTATAGAAGAGAATTTCCTCATCAATGGCCAGGTCGAGCCGCCACCACATATTTTTGAGCACCGAAATGAAATCGGGACTGGGCGCGATCTTGGCCGTCATTCCCCGGGACAGACCGGAGTAAAAGTGGTTGTGGCTGCAAACAATGCCCGGTGTAACTAGTTTTCCCCGCATGTCGATGACGCGCCCGCCTGAGTATTGAGCGGCAGCACCCTCGCCAACGGCGACGATTTTGCTGCCGTCAATGACAATATCGACGTCTTCCCTGATGGAAGCCGGCTGGAATTCTACGACTGTGGCATTTTTTAAGATTAACATGATATCCCCTCCTTATTTTTTTCAGGACTAGGCATGATGGGTGGTGCTGCCGGTCGTCCCATAGCCGTTTCAACCCAGGTTGTGACCAGGAACGCCAACACGCTTGCCAGCGAACCGACAATGATCGCCATGATGCCGTACGGCTCCTTTAAGTACTGCCAATAGGCGCCGACAACACTGCCGACAATGACGGAGGCTAAGCCGGCATTCTTTGTCGCCTTATCCCATAACAAGCCAAGGATAAAGGCTGCAAAAGGCCCGGCAGACCTCATGGTAAAGGCAAATACCAGCATCGGAATAATGGCCTTGGAGGCTAGGGCAATGCCTATGCCGATAATCCCCGACACTAATACGATATAGCGGGTAAGTGATAAAATTTGTGAATCGACCATGTCTTTATTTACGTATTGCTGCCAGATATCCTTGGTAAAAACAGTGGCGGCTCCTAAAAGATCGCCGGAAGCCGAAGACAGCGTTGCCGATATGATGGCCGCCAAAACGACGCCGGCAACCCATGGTGGCGTTAGTTCAATACTGACGGTAGCCAAGGCGCTATTGGCATCAATATTGGGAAAGGCAGCTAGGGCGATCAGTCCCAAAACAGCGGGAATAAAGGAGTATAGAGCCATTAACCCGCCGCAGAGGAGGGAACCTACAACGGCGGTTTTTTCGTCTTTAGCGGAAAAGTACCGTTGAACAGCTTCCTGACCGGTAGAAAAAGTCATAAAATACATAACTGTTAGGCCCAGGATTGTCTGCCAGCTTACTTTGGTAAAACCAAGCTGCTCGGGAGGCAGTTGTGATACGACCCAGCTCCAGCCGCCAACGCTATGCAGCGCAAAGGGAATGGCAAGGGCAAAACCAAATAGTATAATGAAAAATTGTACAAAATCGGTTAATGTAACCGACCACATGCCGCCTATCATTGTATAAAATGTTACAACTGCTCCGGATATTAATATAGCTGTATTAAAATCCATCTGCAAGAGCACGCTTAAAACGGTGGCTGTGGCGGTAATCTGAACACCGGCCAGAGTTATCAAAGAGATGATGGACAATAGGCTGGATATCAGGTAGGCGCTAGTGCCAAACCGCCGGCCAATAATTTCAGGTACGGTAGTAGCCATGGCCCTACGTAAATAAGGAGCCACAAAAGCGACTAGCAGGATGCTAATTCCCGCACTCATAACATACCAGCCGGCAGAAAGTCCCCAATCGCCATAAGCCTTGGCGGCCACCCCTACCGAGCTCCCGCCGCCAATCTCGGTTGCGGCAAGGGTGCCGGCAAACATGACCGGCCCTAAACGCCGCCCTGCCAAAAGATAGTCTTCGGCGCCTTTTACCTGCTTACGGCTGGCGTAGATGCCAATACTTACCATAGAAATCATATATACGACAATGATTATCCAAATAACTTCCATATTAAGATTCATTCCTTTCCGCGACACAAAATGGCATGACGGGAGCTTTTCGCAGTTTCTTCCAACCTAATTCACTGGCTTTCCTTATGCATCTACGCGTCCGAATAATGACGGGCGGTTGATGTATAAATAATTAAAAATTTGAGTGAATTTATCCAAAGTTTCGTGACCGGCAGCCCTGAACTGACCATCGACAAGTGCGTGTGTCGTAACCTGGCCGTCGGCACGGACATGGACGGTATTACCTTCTACCAGGAATCCGCAATTGTGACTGTCCTCAAAATCATCGCGGCGGCTAAAGACCGTGACTTTATCGGCAAACGGACGGCCTTGCCACGGACAAAAACCGGCGCAGTTACCGCATTCGTTGCAAAAAGCGTCCAGGTGGATAATCTGGCTGTAGTTGGCAAACCCATCCGTCAAACGAATGGTCAAATTGGCACGGTTAGGGCATACTTCCACACACTTATTGCAGATATAGTTGCATTCCAGGCACCGGCTACATTCCCGCTCGCCGGTAGCGGCGGCAACTTTGCCGGGTCCTTCGGGCGTCAGGGTTGAGGCGGCGGATAAACCAAGTTTTTTGGCGGAAATTTCTTTAGCCTGTTCACACCGGGCTATGCGGGGGAAATCGCCGCTAACGGCAAAACCGTCAATTTCCTGCTGGCAAATAGCGTCTGCCACCCGGCGGCCGTCGGCAATGCATTTGACGATCGAAGAACCACCCTGTCGGGCGTCGCCGACTAACAGCACATTTTCCAGATTGGTTATTTGCTTCCTGCCGCTGGTAATTCCCAGTTTAGCAAGTAAACCGGTGTTGATGTCTTCGCCGGTCGCGATGATAATCGTATCGACGGGGAAGGTTTTATATTGACCGGTGGGCTCAGGCTGGCGGCGACCGCTCGTGTCCGGATCACCAAGCCGCATGACCTGACAGACAAGGTTGCCCTGCTCATCGATCTGTTCCGGGCTGACGAGGAAGTTAAAGTTGACATTGTCGGCTACGGCTAAATCGTATTCAGCACGGTCTGCAGGCATTTCTTTCATGGAGCGGCGGTAGACAACAATGCTTGTAGATACGCCTTGGACGCGCAGGGCGGTACGGCTGACATCCATCGCCGTATTGCCGCCGCCAATAGTAACAACTGTTCTTCCGAGGTTAAGCGAGGACGGATTCTGATTAAACGTGGCCAGGAATTTATGCGCCGGTATGCTTTGCGGCTGTTTATTCCCGGCTAAAGGCAACGTCAAGGGCCTGTCGACGCCGGCGCCTACCGCTACGATGACATATTTGTAGCCTTGCAGCCTGAGGTCAGCCGGGGTAAGGTCAGGATTGGAGTTAAAGACAAATTCGACGCCATGGTCTTTGATAAAGTTGACATCACTGTCAATCGTCTCGCGGCTAATGCGGAAATTCGGAATAATATGCCGCACGGTGCCGCCGGCGCTCTCATGCGTTTCGTACACCGTTACCTGAAAACCCTGGCGGGCTAAAAAATAAGCGACAGCCAGACCGGCCGGACCAGCGCCCATAACGGCTACCCTGGCCTCCTGTGTGACTTGCGGCAGCCTGTAGTTGTGGCGGTATTCGTCCCAACCTTGCTCAACAGCCAATCGCTTGACTTCACGGATCTGCACACAGCCTTCATAGTCCAGGCGGGTACAATGATGCTGGCAGGCATGATCGCAGATAGTGCCGGTAATGCCAGGCAGGGCATTCTTTTCATAGATGAGGGCCAGAGCTTCGCCATAGCGCTTTTGTCCGACAAGACTGATATATTCCGGAATGTCCTGGTTAATGGGACAGGCGGCCTTACAAGGAGCAACTGCACAATCAAACAACGGCAGCGGGCTGTCGACAGCGGCTTGATCCAGACCGCGAAAATGTTTTTGCGTATATTCGACGTTCATGGCTTGGTCAGCTAAAGCTTGCAGCTTACTTACATCAATTCGGTCGGTGTCCCAGCCGGAGGTTGATTCCAGCTTGGTTGCAATGGCTGTCATTCGGGCATAGCCTCCGGGCTTGAGCATTTCAGTAGCCATAGTAACCGGCTTGATGCCTGTGGCAAATACAGCGGCTACATTATGTTCGCTAATGCCGCCTGAGAAGGAGATAGGCATTTGACCGTCAAACACGGCCGAAATTTTAGCTGCAAGGTTGATAGCCAGCGGATAGAGGGCGCGACCGGACATATACATCTCACCGCCAGGCAATTTTCCTTTGAAATTAACTGAGCCCAACGTATTTGTCAGCTTAACTCCGAAGAAACGTCCTTGTTCGCCAGCCAGCGTTTTGATCCGTTTCAGCATGGGGATGGCGTCGGTATACTGCAAATCGTGATCGAAAGCGTCTTCCGACAGTTCGACATAGTCAAAGCCGTTACTGTCTAGGATGGAACGCACGCCTTGATAAGTCAGCAGCGTAGGGTTGAGTTTTACATATAAGTCAATATGTTTATCTGTCAGCAGGTACACGCAAATCTTCTCGATTTCTGCCGGGGGGCAGCCATGCATGGTGGACAAGGTAATCGACGGGCAAATATTGGCGGAGATGCGTTGCGCAAGGCCATCCAGGCTGGGCAGGCACGCTTCCAGGCCGGTTCCCTTAAGAAAGTCGCCATCGGCAACGAGTGTCTCTATTTCAGTGAGACATTGCTTAAAATATGGCTGCCGGGAGGCATCGGTCATGTTGTTTAAATAAGCGTCCATACGCGGTGACCGGATGCCTTCCAGATTGTAGCCGGCGCTCATATTAAAGACAAATGAGCGCTTACCGCTTGGGGACAGTCCCCATACTTCTTCGACTAGATGCAACAGCACCCAGGCTTTGACGTATTCTTCATAAGCTTTTTCCACCGTATATTCGCTGGACCACTCGGTATTAAAGCATTCGTCGTCAGCGTCGATACATGGTTTGGCTACAGGCGGCTCATGCTCCTGCACTGTTTTAAGCTCAATGAACCGGGCGCCAGCCAGATAGGCCGTGACGATGTTCTGGGCCAGTTGGGTATGCGGACCGGCAGCAGGCCCTACAGCCGTTATAATAGTCTCACCGAACAGCGTTACTGTCCGGGTGTTTTGTTTATGAAAAAAATGACTGTCCGGCAGTCCGAAAACCGAGCGATTGGCCGCATATTCCTCAAACATCCGCGCGATAAGTTCCCGTAGCGGAACAGGTCTCATCAAGTCTCCCATAATTACGCCTCCTCAATTTTGTATACTATGATGTACGCCGGAAAGTTTTGCGGGTTAGGTTACGAACAAATGGCAACTGCTTCGATTTCCACCAATGCATCTTTAGGCAGACGAGCCACTTCTACGCAGGCGCGGGCTGGGAAATCGCCGGTAAAATACTGTGCATACACGGTGTTGACGGCAGCGAAATCATTCATATCCTTTAAAAACACAGTTGTCTTTACAACGGCTTCGGCCGTAAGCCCCTGGCTTGTTAAAACGGCGAAAACATTGTCGAGCGACTGCCTTGCCTGATCGGCTACGGCGGCGGGTATGCTGCCGTCTGCCGGATTTACCGGCAGCTGGCCCGATATAAACATGAGACCATTGGCTTTGACTGCCTGAGAATAAGGTCCAATAGCGGCCGGCGCCTGATCGGTAGTAATAACTGTCTTCATTTTCTATCTCCTCCTATATTGTGGGGTTAATGTGGGAAGGGTTGCCTTATTGATCTTAAACATTGAGTCAAGACTCCCGCCTCTACAGGCGGCCTCAGTTCATGTGGAGTAGAATCTCCACCTGAACCCCCGATGTTTCAGCTTTGCTGAAACAAGTTCACTTATTTTTTACGGCTATAAGGGGTAGCGGCCAGCGGCAGATCGGGGCGGACTTTGCCGTCGATACGCAGATAGGCTCCAGCAACAGCCGGTGGCGTAGGGATTGTGGTAATTTCTCCGACTCCTTTAGCGCCGAACGCCAGCTCGGCCGCATTTTTTTCCACAATTATACTCTCTATTTCCGGAACATTGCCGGCTCTGAACAGCCCCAGCGTCCCGTACTTAACTTGCGGAACGCCATTCTTGAGCGGGAAGTCTTCGGTCAAGGCATACCCCAGACCCATAACAACGCCGCCTTCAATCTGACCTTCTACTCCCGTCGGGTTGATGGCTCTGCCGACATCATGGGCCGCTACAATTTTCACAAGTTTTCCGTCATCATCCAGCACGGCTACATGGCTGGCGTAGCCGTAAGCAACATGGCTCACCGGATTGGGCTTGTCAACACCCATAGCATCGGTTACACCCGAATATTCGCCGTAAAATTCCAGACCTTCAAGCTCAGCCAGCGACGCTGTTGTCAGCGCCGTTTTAAGCTGCAAGGCGGACTGGCGAACGGCTTCGCCGGTAAATACTGTTTGCCGGGACGCCGTGGTAGTACCTGAGTCGGGAGTAAGATAAGTGTCTGGTTGAACGGCCGCAACCTGCGCTGAGCTAAGACCGGTCGTCTCACACAATATCTGGATCAGGACGGTGACTAAGCCTTGTCCGATGCAGGCTGCCCCGGTAAGAATAACGGCTTTGCCATTTTCAATTTTTATCTTGGCCCGGCCAATATCCGGCAACCCGACACCGATGCCGGCATTTTTCATGGCACAGGCCAGACCTGTATAGGGGCTGGACTCAAAAGCGTCCTTGACAGCCAGCAGCGTCTCCCTGAGCGCTGTGCTATCGTCGGCAATCTGGCCATTAGGCAATACCTTGCCCGGCTCTATCGCATTGCGCCAGCGTATTTCCCATTGGGAGATACCGACTTTTGCGGCCAGCATGTTAATATTATTTTCCATGGCAAAACAGGACTGGGTTACGCCAAATCCCCGGAAAGCGCCGGCCGGCGGATTGTTGGTATAGACGCCGAGACCGATAATATCAACATTTTTGATTTGGTACGGTCCGGCGGCATGGGTACAAGCCCGTTGCAGAACCGGCCCGCCAAGCGAGGCGTAGGCGCCGGTATCGGCTATAAGCTTGGCTTTCATGGCCGTAATAATTCCCTGTTCATCACAGGCTGTCGTAATTTCCATTTCCATAGCATGCCGTTTGGGATGAACATTAATGCTCTCCTGGCGGCCAAGCGTATTTTTTACCGGTTTTTTCGCATGCCAGGCCAACAGCGCCGCATGGTGCTGTACCGACAAATCTTCTTTGCCGCCGAAGCCGCCACCCACCATTTTGCTAATGACGCGCACGTCTTTGTCCGCAACTCCCAGCAACGACACCAGGGCGTGATGGTCATCGTAGACATTTTGACCGGCCGCATAGACCGTCACCGTTCCGTCAGGTCCGGGTACGGCCAAAGCGCTCTCCGGTTCGAGAAAGGCGTGTTCAGTGGCCGGAGTGGTGTAACGCTGGGTTACGACATACTTGGCACAGGCAATGGCCTCGTCCACATTGCCGCGTTTGAGCACCGTCTTGGCCAGCAGGTTTCCTTTCGGGTGGATGGAGGGCGCATCTGCCGCCAGAGCTTCACTGGCAGAACACAGTGGCGGCCGTTGTTCATAGTCGACTTTGATCAGTTTAACAGCCTGCCGGGCTATTTCTTTACTGGTCGCAGCCACCGCGGCCAGTGCATCGCCAATATAGCGAGTTTCTTCGCCCTCGGCGATAAAAGCCGGCCAGTCGGGAATAATATGCCCCTGATGGCGGCGCCCGGGAATATCACGAGCCGTGATTACCGCCTCAACGCCCGGTAGCTGACATGCCGCGGTCGTATCAATTCCGGTAATAAGGGCGCGGGCGCTTGGCGCGCGCAAAATGGCAGCGTGCAGCATGCCATCCACCTGCATATCGTCAACATATTCGGCTTTCCCTAAGACTTTGTCGACAGCATCGACCCGGGGCATTCTGTCGCCTACCTTATAGGTGGCGGCGGCTGGCGGCGTAAATCTGTCGCGCAAGGCTTGAGCCGCTATTAGTATTGCTTGTTCAATTTTGACATAGCCGGTGCAACGGCAGATGTTGCCGTGCAAAGCTTTTTTCACTTCGGCGCGGGTTGGATCAGGAACTCTATCGATCAGCGCTTTGGCACTTATGACCATGCCCGGGATGCAAAAGCCGCACTGCACGGCGCCGGCTGAAGCAAACGCCCAACTATAGATTGCTTTTTCCCGTTCGGACAGTCCCTCGACAGTTACCAGTGTTTTGCCGCTGACCTTGGCTGTCGTCAACACACAGGCCCGCACGGCTTTGCCGTCCAGCACCACCATGCAGGCGCCACAAGCGCCTTCGGCACAGCCGTTTTTGACAGAAGTCAGACGCGCATAATCACGCAGATAGGCAAGCAGGTTTATTTCTGTGGCAACATTTACCGTCTTGCCATTAAGCATAAAATGATACATATTATCCCTCCCAATTTATTTTAGGAAAGGTTTTCGGCGAAGATACCCGCCTTGCGGCTCGTCATTTATCATACCATCGGTGACTACCGGGCGGCCTTGCAGCAATACGATCTCCGCCCGCCCCTGCTGCGACCAGCCCTCGTACGGCGTATAGTCGACACGCTGCACTTGGCGGGCAGCCGTAATCGTAGCAGTAAAACCAGGGTTCCAAACAACAATGTCGGCATCGCTTCCCGGGGCAATTATCCCCTTGCGTGGAAACAACCCGAATAGACGGGCGGGATTTGTCGCCGTAAAAGCAACCATCTGTTGCAGAGTAATTTTCCCCGGCAATACTCCGTAAGTATACAGCAGGGCCAGCCGGTGCTCGACCCCTGGTCCGCCTCCGGGAATCAGAGTGAAATTATCCCGTCCCAGTTCTTTTTGACCCCGATAGTTAAATGAGCAGTGGTCGGTGGCCAGCGTGTCAATCATACCGGCGCGCAGACCGTCCCATAAAGCTTGTTGATCCTGAAGTGTACGCAGTGGCGGCGACATGACGTACTTGGCTGCCTCAAAGCCGGCTGCTTCATAGCGCGATTCATCCAAAAGCAGGTATTGCGGACAAGTCTCGGCATATACCTTGACGCCTCGGGCCTTGCCGGCCAGCACGGCGGCCAGGCCGCCAGCAGTGCTGAGATGGACGATATAGACCGGCGCTTGCGTCATTTCGGCCAGAGCAATGACCCTGTTGACAGCCTCGGTCTCAACAGCTGCCGGCCTAGTCAGGGCGTGATAACGGGGTGAGACTTGGCCAGCTGCCAAGGCTTTCTCTACCAGCACTTCAATAATATCGCCATTTTCACAATGAAACCCGAGAAGCGCCCCAGTCTCGCGCCCGCGCCGAAAGGCTCTGTAAATAGCGCCGTCATCGACCTGCAGAGTATTTTTATAGGCCATATACAGTTTGAACGAGGTGACGCCACCGCCAACAAGCTCGCCCATTTCCCGCGCAACCTGTTCGTTAAAATCAATAATAGCCATATGAAAACCGTAATCTGTATAGCATTTGCCGGCAGCCTTGGCCTGCCATTCGGCCAGAGCCGCCTGCAGCGTACCGCCCCGGGTCTGGTGGGCAAAATCAATAATCGTTGTTGTGCCGCCCGCCAGAGCGGCTTTAGTCCCGCTGGCAAAATCATCGGCGGTAACAGTATTGCCGACCGCCAGGTCAAAATGGGTATGAGGGTCAATACCGCCCGGCAGCAGATAACAACCGTCGACTTCAATGACGGTATCGCCGGGCCGGGCAATTCTATCGCCGATGGCAGCAATTACCCGGCCTTCTATCCGGACATCGGCCCGGTATTGGCCGCCAGCGTTAACAACTGTTCCGCCCCGTAATACTATGCTTATAGCAACTCCTCCTTTATATTTATCTTAAACATTGAGTCAAGACTCCCGCCTCTACAGGCGGCTTCAGTTCAGGTGGAGTAGAGTCTCCACCTGAACCCCCGATGTTTCAGCTTTGCTGAAACAAGTTCACTAACTGCGTCGACAGCCGCTCTCTTGCTGACAACTATCTTTGTTTATTGTTTTACCAAACTCATTAAAGAAATAGTTGAGGACAACAGCAGTGATGCTGCCTGCCGTAATGCCGCTGTGCAGGATTAACTGAGCAAACTGCGGCAGTTTGTGATAGAAGCCCGGTACAGCCACGGGAATCAGACCCACTCCCAGACTAACAGCCACAATCATGGCATTCTGGTTGCCTTCAAACTTGACTTTGGCCAGGGTCCGGATACCGCTGGTGGCGACCATACCGAACATAGCAATGCCGGCGCCGCCAAGAACCGGGTTCGGGATAGCGGCGACTACAGCCGCGGCCTTGGGGAACAGACCGAGAAACCCCAGAATGATACCTGCTGCCGCCACTACATACCGGCTCTTAATGCCGGTCAGGGCCAATAGTCCGACATTTTGGGCAAAAGCCGAATGGGGAAACGTGTTCATAATACCACCCAGAATGGTCGAGAACGAGTCGGCCCGCAAACCACGTGTCAGGTCATTGCGTTCAACAGGTTTATCGACAATCTCCCCCACGGCGATAATGTCGCCGGTAGTCTCGGTCATGATGACCAGGAAAGCCAGCGTCATGACAACAATTGATGTCACATCAAAAATGGGTATCCCGAATGCCAAGGGCGTAACGAGCTGGAACCAGGCTGCCGTCGAGACCTGAGAAAAGTTAGTCATTCCAAACAAAGCGGCCAGCAAAGTACCGATCACTAATCCCAGCAGTACGGCGATATTGCTCCAGAAGCCCTTGAGCGCCCGGTACAGCACGACAACGATTATCAGCACCGCAAAAGCTAATGCAAGGTTTCCTGCATCGGCAAATTCGGGAGCAGCCGGATGGCCGCCGCCCGCCCAGCGTACAGCCACAGGCAGTAGCGACACCCCGATCAAGGTAATAATCGTTCCTGTCACTACTTTGGGAAAAAAGCGGAGCATCTGGCTAAAGAGCGGGCTGATCAGATAGCCGATGACCCCGGCGGCAATAGTCCCGCCAAAAATTCCAGCAAGTCCATGAGTCTGTCCGACCATAATCATGGGAGCAACGGCGGCAAAAGACACGCCCTGCATGATGGGGGTCCTGACTCCCATATTCAAAAAGCCGAGGGCCTGGATAAGCGTCGCAATACCGCCAATTAGTAAATCGCACTGGATAAGGTAAATAAGCTGTTCCCGGGGCAGACCCAGCGCGTTGGCAATAATGAGCGGCACGGCAACCGCGCCGGCATACATAGCCATCACATGTTGTAAGCCATAGGTGAATAATTGTCCTTTGGGCAGCATTTCATCGACAGCAGCTACTTTCTTTTGTTCCATTATCACACCTCCTCTTAATATTCTTTATTAACCGTGGTGACAACCGCTCTCTTGCTGACAAATGTCATTGTCTGTTGTTTTGCCAAATTCATTAAAGAAATAGTTGAGGACAACAGCAGCAATGCTGCCTGCCGTAATGCCGCTATGCAGAATTAACTGAGCAAACTGCGGCAGTTTGTGATAGAAGTCCGGTGCAGCCAGAGGAATAAGACCCACCCCCAGGCTAACAGCCACAATCATGGCATTATGGCTACCTTCAAACCGGACTTTGGCTAGAGTCCGGATACCGCTGGTAGCAACCATACCGAACATGACAATGCCGGCGCCGCCAAGGACAGGGCTCGGGATAGCGGCGACTGCAGCCGCGGCCTTAGGGAACAGACCTAGCACCCCCAGAATAATACCGGCTGTCGCCACTACATACCGGCTCTTAATGCCGGTCATAGTCAATAGTCCGACATTTTGAGCAAAAGCCGAATGGGGAAACGTGTTCATAATACCACCCAGAATGGCCGAGAACGAGTCGGCCCGCAGACCGCGTTTCAAGTCATTGCGGTCAATAGGTTTATCGACAATCTCACCCACGGCAATAAAGTTGCCGGTAGTCTCGGTCATGATGACCAGGAAAGCCAGCATCATAGCAAAGATTGCTGTCACATCAAAAATGGGCATCCCGAATGCCAAGGGCGTAACAAGCTGGAACCAGGCTGCCGTTGAGACCTGAGAAAAGTTGGTCATTCCAAGCGAAGCGGCCAGCAAAGTACCGATCACTAATCCCAGCAGTACGGCGATATTGCTCCAGAAGCCCTTGAGCGCCCGGTACAGTGCAATAATGATTATCAACACCGTTAGTGCTAACGCAAGGTTGCCTACGTCAGCAAAGTCGGGCGCAGTCGGATCGCCGCCGCCCGCCCAGCGTACAGCCACTGGCAGCAGCGACAACCCGATCAAGGTAATAATTGACCCGGATACCACTTTTGGGAAAAAGCGGAGCAACCGGCTAAAGAACGGACTGATCAGATAGCCGATGACTCCGGCGGCAATAGTCCCGCCAAAAATCCCGGCAAGTCCATGAGTCTGACCGACCAGAATCATGGGAGCAACGGCGGCAAAGGATACGCCATCCATGATTGGTCTCCTTACTCCCAAATTCAAAAAGCCGAGGGTCTGAATAAGCGTCGCAACACCGCCAACTAGTAAATCGCATTGGATAAGATAAATAAGCTGCTCCTGGGGCAGACCCAGCGCATTGGCAATAATGAGCGGGACGGCGACCGCGCCGGCATACATGGCCATCACATGTTGCAAGCCATAGGTGAATAATTGTCCTTTGGGCAGCGTTTCGTCGACAGGAGCTACTTTATCTTGTTCCATTATCACACCTCTTCTTAATATTCCCTATGCATGAACCTACAGTGTTATTTCAGACAAAGATAGCTGACGCTTTTAACTGTTGTCGGACAAGTGTTAAAGTTTGCAGGAACAGGCGGGTGGTACAGCAACTGCAAGGGGAGTAGCAACTGCCGGCGTTAATTTTTTACCACCCGCTTACCCCTGCAAACTTTAGTCTTTTGGCAGGCAAAAGTTGCAGAGACGCCCCCTAAGGGAGCATCTCCGCCTTACTTACGGGCAGACGTGAGTTCCCGTTTTCCCGCCTACCGCCTCTGCCAGCGACTCAGGATTAGTAATAATGGCTTTTCTGCCGCCATTTTCCAGGAAGCTGATTACTGCCTGGATTTTAGGCAGCATGCTGCCAGGCGCAAAATGATTTTGTTGTACATATTCTTTTAGCTCGGAAAGCGTCACCTTATCTAACGCTTTTTCATCCGGTTTGCCATAATTTAAATAGACTTTCGGCACACCGGTAGAAATAATCAGCTCATCGGCCTGAATGTGCGAGGCCAATAGACTGGCAGCAAAATCTTTGTCAATAACGGCATCGACGCCTTTAAAGCTGCCGTCCGGCTGCCGGATAACCGGAATACCGCCGCCACCCACCGCAATCGTGCAATAGCCTTCCCGAACCAATTTATTGATAACTTCTTTCTCGACAATTTCCTGCGGCCGGGGGGAGGCGACTACCCGGCGGTAGCCTCGTCCGGCATCGCTGATCATAATCCAGTCAGGATAATTCTGCCGGATCTTTTCTGCCTGTTCAGCGCTGTAGAAGGAACCGATTGGTTTGGTAGGTTTTTCAAACGCCGGGTCATCGGTATCCACTACTACCTGGGTAACCAGCGTGATAGCTGATTTATCCATGCCTCGCTTATTAAATTCGTTATTCATAGCCTGTTGGATCTGATAGCCGATTGCCCCTTGGGTATCAGCGCCACAAGCTACCAAAGGCACTGTATGCATTCCCGCAATTTCACTTGCAATTTCCGACCGCCGGAGAATAAAGCCTACCTGGGGTCCATTTCCATGAGTAATAACGACGTTATACCCCTGTTCAATCATACCGGCAATATGCTTAGCAGTCTCACAAACGGCATCATACTGATCCTCGACTGTCTGGCGGTTATTCTCCCTGATTAGGGAGTTACCTCCTATTGCGACAACAGCTAGCCTGGTCATGCTTATCTGCCACCCATTAGCAATGTCATAACGGCTTTAGCAGTATGCAGACGATTTTCGGCTTCATCATATACGATCGAATGAGGTCCGTCAATAACACTATCTTCGACTTCGTTGTTGCGGTCAGCCGGCAAAGCGTGCATATACATAACGTTTTTATCGGCTGTCGCCATTTTAGCTTCGGTGCACTTCCATGATTTCTGGGCCTTGAGTTTGTCATCGACTACCGACACGGCGCCGGCGGCTGCCAGACCTGTTTGGTCATTGACCCAGTTGCCCCAATTTTTAGGAATTACGATATGTGCGCCTTCGTAAGCTTCGGCTTCATTATTGGTCACCGTAACGGTACCACCGTATTTTTCGGCATTGTCTTTGGCTTGGGCAATCACCCAGTCAGGCAGCTCCCAGCCTTTGGGATGGGCGAGGACTACATCCATGCCGTAGCGGGGGAAGAGCAGCACTTGGGATACGGGCACTGAAATCGGTTTTTTATGACTTTCGGCATAGGCCCAGATAATAGATACTTTAACCCGCTTTAAATCGCCGATTTTTTCTTTCATCGTCATTAAGTCGGCCAGAGCCTGGAACGGATGATATAGATCGCACTGCAGGTTCATAATCGGCTTGGTCGACCACTGGGCCATTTCGGTGAGATATTTGTTTCCATAGCCCCAATTGCAATAACGGCAAGCAATAGCATGACCGAAACGAGACAGGATGATGGCCGTATCCTTGGCACTTTCACCGTGAGCAATCTGCATGCTGCTGGAATCGAGGAACCCGGCGTGACCGCCTAGTTGGGCAAATCCGGCTTCCATAGAGTTTCTGGTGCGGGTCGATTGTTCAAAAAACATTAGAAACATAGACTGATGCAGTAAATAAGGGGTCGGTATACCCATAGCAAATTTTTTCTTGAGGTCTAACGAGACCTCGAGCATAGTATCAACTTCTTCTTTCGTAAAATCCTCAAGGTTAATGAAGTGTCTGCCTCTGAAAACGGATTGCATGATGAATTCCTCCTACGAATTTTTATTTTTTTATATATTATGGAATGTACCATAATTTGCGGGGCATTTAGATTCTATACCAGGTTATTCGTGCAGTCGGTCATTTTGTCGGCATATTTTTTAGTATAAATCAGCGGAATGGCCGCGTACATGGCTGCGCAATTTACCAGTTCCTTCTTCCAGGTGCGCTCATTGGGCGCATGAGCCTGGTCTTCATGTCCAGGACCAAAGCCGATGCAAGGAATGCCATAACGACCCATGATAGAAACGCCGTTAGTTGAAAATGTCCATTTATCGACTTTGGGCTGTTCGTTAAACAAGCCCTGATATGCTTCAACCAAGGTATTGCATACCGGATGTTCCTCTTCAATGAGCCAGGTCGGGAAATAGCACTCTGTCGGATAGACAAGTCCGGTATATGCAGGCCGTTCATATGTATACATTGACACTTCAGCATTGGCTGCTTTCACTGAGGGAAGATTCTTAATTTGCTGGATGGCATAGTCGCCGGTCTCACCTGCCGTTAACCGTCGATCGATGGAAATCCAGCAACTGTCGGCGACTGCGCACCGAGAAGGAGATGTGTGGAAGATTTCCGACACTGCCAGACTGCCTTTGCCGAGAAAGTCGTGATCTACGAGATTTTCATGCAGGGCTTTCAGTTCTCCTACGATGGGCCCCATTTTATAAATGGCATTGTCACCCCGTTCCGGCGCCGAACCATGGCAGCTGACACCGGTCGTTTTGACCCTGATTTCCATCCGGCCCCTTTGTCCCCGGTGGATTCTACCGTCTGTCGGCTCAGTGCTGACAACAAACTCAGGCCGCAGCTTATCTTCGTTGATAATATATTGCCAGCAAAGACCGTCGCAATCTTCTTCCTGAACCGAACCAACCATAAGTAGGGTATAATCATCTTCCAAACCAAGCTCTTTAATGATTTTACCGGCATACACCATGGAAGCCATACCACCTTCCTGGTCGCTGGCGCCCCGGCCAATAATAATTTCCTCATCTTCATAGCCTTGATAAGGATCATATTGCCAGTTTTCTCGATTGCCAATTCCTACAGTATCGATATGGGCATCAAGAGCAATCAGATGCTTGCCATGACCGATATAGCCAAGAATATTGCCCATCGGATCAATTTCCACTTTGTCAAAGCCTACTTTTTCCATCTCTTCCTTAATTCGCAGGACGACTTTTTCTTCCTGACAGCTTTCACTGGGAATAGCAATCATATCACGTAAAAATTTACTGATTTCCGGTTCATACTTTTTTGCCAGTTCCACAATTTTTTCAAATTCCATTTTCAAAACAATAGCCCCCTTATTTTTTTACCCTGCGGACGGCGTAGGATATTCCCCATCCCAGGCAATACTACGATATTTTTCCGGGTCGGTATCACCTTCGGTGCTGAATAGCAGGATTTGAGAATGTTCGTTTAATCTCAGTTGCTCTTTGGCTTTTGCCAAATTTGGACAAGTCAACAGCTCGGCCAGCAGGCCGGCGGTAACGGCTCCCGACTCACCGGAAATGACCCGGTCATCGCCTGGCAGAGGATTGCCCAAAACGCGTATTCCCTTAGCAGCCACCCAGTCCGGACAAGAGAAAAACGCATTACTGTAGTCGCGAAGTATTTTCCAACTTATTGTATTAGGTTCGCCGCAAGCCAGCCCGGCCATAATCGTCGGCATATCGCCGGTCACGGCATGTGGCCTGCCGTCATTGGCCTGCACCGATTTATACAGGCAGTCAGCCAAGTCCGGCTCGACAATGATCGTTTTGGGTCGTCTATCCCCAAGCGTTGCCGCAAAATATCCCTGAACAGCCCCGGCCAGCGAACCTACCCCGGCTTGACAAAAGACATGAGTGGGTCTATCAATACCATATTCCCCCAACTGCTCAGCGGCCTCGGCCGCCATAGTGCCGTAGCCCTGCATGATCCAGACCGGAATTTCTTCGTACCCATCCCAGGCCGTATCCTGCACCACGACCCAGCCATTATTTGCCGCGTTATCAGCAGCCAGACGTACAGCATCGTCGTAATTGCCATCAATTATCGACGCCTCGGCCCCCTCGCCCCGGATATTATTCAGGCGGGTAAGCGACGAGCCCTTGGGCATATAAACAACCGATTTTTGTCTAAGCCTGTTCGCCGTCCAGGCTACGCCCCGGCCATGATTGCCGTCGGTAGCCGTTACAAAGGTAATCTCCCCAAGTTCATCTCGCACCTGGTCTGAAGTCAATTTCAGGTAATCGACTTCGTCCATGTCTTTGCCCAGTCGTTGAGCCAGATACTTAGCCATAGCATAGGAACCGCCGAGCACTTTGAAGGCGTTAAGCCCAAACCGGTATGACTCGTCCTTGACGTAAATACCGGCGACTCCCAGATGGGCAGCCAGCCTGTCAAGACTGCGCAGCGGCGTACGGCTGTATTCAGGGAAACTCTGATGAAACTGCTTTACCTGTTTTATGACATCATAACTCAGGATGTCGGTAGAAGCCTTTTGGGTCATCAAACCATTTGTTACCCATTGAATCTTATGTTCCATATCACACCTCATTTATAAGCTTCTATATGCTTTCGGATAATACTAAATGCAACATTCGTGCCAATACAAGCAAGAGTTATAAGCGAACAAATATTTTTCTGTTTTTACCCTTGATATGCTAGCTTTATCAGCTATAAATAAATATGTAGAAAAAAATAAATTATTATAATATTTATAAAATTTACAAAAATTAGGAAAAGACAAGTTTAAACAAGCTAAAATACCCTATCAAAAAGATAATTGATTATCATTTTGATAGGGTATTTTAGCTTGTTTTGCACAAAATCAATTATTATTTTGATAATTTTTCTGTAGTTTCCGGTACAGAGTAGCAATCCCAATTCCCAGCCGTCTTGCTGCTTCCTGTTTACCTTTGGTCGTATCGCCATAATGTTTGATAGCCTGCATAATATATTCCTGTTCAACGTCATAGAGCGGCCGGATAGCCGGGCCTGCCGCCGACGGTTCGGCTGATCCGAAAAATTCCGGTAAGTTTTTAGGCAGCAGGTCCACTGTCAGCGCCCCTCCTTCATCTGCCATATTAATCATGAACTCAATCGTGTTTTCCATTTCCCGTACATTTCCCGGCCAGGGATAACGCATTAATATGTCCATTGCCTGCTCATCGATAACCGCTATACGTTTATCGAACAAGCGACTGTATTTTTCCATTATGGCTGAGGCGATGGCAGGGATATCCTCACGCCGCTCCCGCAGCGGCGGCACTTCAAGGGGGATGACATTAAGCCGATAATAGAGATCTTCCCGGAACTTTTTTTCCTGAATCAATTCTTTCAGGTTCTTATTCGTAGCCGCAATCACCCGTACATCCAATTCAATAAGCTGGTTTGAGCCAATTCGCACCAACTTGTGATCCTGTAACACGCGCAGCAACTTGACTTGTAAATACAACGGCATATCCCCGACTTCATCCAGAAAAATAACTCCTTTATTAGCCAGTTCAAACTTGCCGATCTTACCGCGTGGATCGGCGCCGGTAAAAGCACCCTTAACATAACCAAACAATTCGCTTTCCAACAGTGTATCCGGAATAGCACCGCAATTTATGGCAATAAACGGTTTGCTCCGCCGGTTGCTTTCGGCATATATGGCGCCGGCAATTAGTTCTTTACCAGTACCGCTTTCGCCGGTAATAAACACAGTCGAATTAGAATTAGCAATTTTACGAATTTTACTTTTAATTTGCTTAATGCATTCTGAATTACCGATGATATTCTGCAATGTCACCGTTTTCGCCACATTAGTCAGCCCGACAATATCCGATTTCAGGCTCTTTAACTCATTAAAAATGAAGATCTTGTCGTACGCCTCGAGGCCTGGAGCGACTGATAGCAATTTTCCCATCAACTTAAAAGTTTTATTGCCCACATTTACTTTGAACTCTTCGGCTCCCATAATCCAGTCACCAGTGGCCTCAATACTGATAGTTTGGTTAACATCGTCAGGCAACAGCCTCAGCTGTTTGCCGGCGCTGCTATTCATCTGCACGATCCGGCTGCTATCATCAAGGATAATGACTCCTTTATCGACGCTGTTGATGACCTGGTTCAATAGCGTCATCCGAGCCTGACTGCGTTCGGTTTCCTGATGCACATAGGCTTTGGCGCTGATGAACTCAGCAATTTGCAGTAAGAACTGTTGAAAAGCCTCCAGGTTGCCCTGGACATGCTTTTTTTGCTCATGAGTGAAACAAATTAGGCCAATAACTCCAATAATGTCCTGTCCCAGCTTGATCGGTGTACATATTTCCAACTTTTCATCGCAGCAAGCCTGCTGCGGACAGCACTGGCACAGCTCATTAAAGCCAGGGTCTTCAATGAGCTGTGTTTTGCCGCTGGCCAGTACCTGTTGATACACAAAGCCTTTCGCGGACATATTTTCGTTAACCTGGTTCTGGTAGACACCGGTTCCGGCTATCCGTGTCAGACGATTATCGACAATCTCAACATCTACTTTGATAACATGGGAAATAGCACGTGCATACTGAATAACAGTTTCCTGAATTTGCTGCAAAATCGATTTACCCAATGTCATCACCTCTTACTTTAAATATTATACAAACTCTATAAAATTCCTTCCATAAAATGCCACAGCAAATAAATAGCGACATAAAGACCCCTTTCTGTAGTCGACCTTATCCGAATGACTTAGCCGCTCTTAACTCCCGCTTACAGAAGCGGGAATTAAGACGCGGTTTAGTCATCGGATAAATAAGCTACAAAAATATACCCATGGAAATAAATTTTCATTTTACGGTATGTTTGTAAAATTTGACACAAACTTACAATTCCCTTCTTTTAATGACATGGTTAACCAAAATATTACTCCGAATAAAAAAAGACTAAGCTTCAGATGGGTTTTTACCCTATCTGAAGCTTAGTCGGCCTTATCCGAATGACTTAGCCGCTCTTAACTCCCGCTTGCAGAAGCGGGAGTTAAGAGGCAGTTTAGTCATCAGATTAAATCAGTTTGCCGGGTAGTTCAAAGTTAAAAAACAGCCGTTTCTAGCCGTCCTTAAATGACAAATACTCCGCAAACATTGAGTCACAAGAGATGCTGTTTTCCAAAATTACACTTGGAGAATTACCAATTCTCAAAACGTCGCAATGTTATCCCTTATTTTTTCATTTATTCAACCATAAACTGCCGCGGTTGCTGCGGCGTATTTTTGCCAACAATAATACAGACTAAAATCAAGCATCTTCACAAAAAGAAAGGGGTAGAATATGAAACAAACAAAGCGCAAAAAAAATATTCAGCGCAAATACAAGCGTCTAATGGCAGCCCTTGCCGGCGCTGCCGTTGTCACCTCAGCCATGTTGCCGGGTCTCCCCATCGCCAACGCAGCCACAAATACTGTGGTTGCCTCACCGGCTCCTGAAACCGGCGCCACTGCTGCCGGCGAGCGCGACAAAGACCGCACACCAGCCCAGGACAGCAATCAGAATCGAGATAAAGGCCGGGATCACGCTCGCCCTAATAATAAACCACAACCTGTCATCGGTTCACCGGTAGATGCCGTCAAAAAAAGCGCATCGTCACACGGTTTTGATGCCAGGCGGGATACCTTCACCCTGCAATGGCAAAGTTCATCCGAGGCTGTCGTCCAAGTTCGCACCACGAAAGGAAGAACGTTTATCGTCCGCTTGACCGCAAAAAATGGCGTCTGGAAAATTGACAGTGTCAAACAAGGCAATAGCGGCAGCATTATCCAAGCAGGCGACCCGATAAATGTTGTGAAAAATAACGCTGCTACCTTTGGGTTTGATGCCTTGCGCGACAACTTTACATTATTGTCAGCAAGCGCTAGCAAGGCCATTGTCCAGGTAAGAACGAGCGGGCAAACTTTCAAGGTCGATCTGGAAAAAAGCGGCGGCAGATGGATTATTACCACAATCCGCGGCATCGGTAACAGCAAATATCCAGCTACCTTCCGCCCGGCACGCATGTACGGTTATGTACCCGGCTCTGCTAGCCGCCCAGTGATCAACATACAACAGACGCTCTATAGCAACAATGAATTCTCCGGCTGGAGCTGGAACGAAGGCGCCTATCCTGCCGATATGAAAATGGGCATCGTACTGTCAACACTGGGCTCGCCGGCAAATGCAGGCATCCCGCGCATCATTGTCGACAAAATAGATTCTATCAATTTTAGCCGGCAGGTCGCCCTATATGCTTACATTGGCTCAGTAGCCGAAAAAGGCTACGGTATCGGTATTGAGAAAGTTGTTCAGACAGACAATACCTTAACAGTAACGGTCAGGACAAAAAGCCCGCTGGAAAACTATCGGCTGTCTCCCACCAAAACAAATGACGTCATTACTATCGACCGTGCTATCTTGAATTTCAGTAACCCGCTCCAAATCAAATTTGTCGATCAAGAAGGTACTATCTTGAGACTTTATACAGTTACACAACGATAACGCAGCATGAAGTGAACTTGTTTCAGTAAATCTGAAACATCGGGGGTTCAGGTGGAGAGTCTACTCCACCTGAACTGAAGCCGCCTGTAGAGGCGGGAGTCTTAACTCAATGTAAAGATAACGCACTATTTTTCAACAAAAACGAGCTGACTCCGAAAGGGGAGGAAAGCTCGTTTTGTTACGTGTTGCGCAGCAAGGCCTGAGGCTCGTGTCCATATTGGAATTCGAACTGCCGAATGGCATCGGCAACATCATTTGCATTCACTACCTGCCGGTACAGATAATTAAGTAACTGCAGCGTTTTATCAAAGCCATACAGATAAAATGGTTTTTTAAATACGAAGTTCACCAAGAAATTCTCCACCAAACCGTCTCCGTCTAGAAACGCAGGCGGAGGGCAGGCTGCAGCTAACTCATCAAGCCAATCATAGTTTTTGCTAAACAAGGCCGTTAATCGATGACTAAACGTCTGATCCTGCGGTAAAGCTGCCACTGCCTGAGTTGTAGCGGCCAAAAAATCCAGGCGGTCATTGAACGCCATAGCCCGGCACTGCATCAAATCAATGAAATGAGTTTCCATCTCAAAGTAATGATATAACGGCGTGTTTACCTGTTGCTGCGCAGGATAAACGTACACCGCATAATGCTCAGCCACTCGCTCTGCCGGTGATTGCTCTGTTCTGATAATAGTCAACGGCTGCTCCCTATCGGCCAGCGCCACTACGGCCGGACAACAGAAACTAAGTGCCAATTCAATCCCCCGCGCTGTACTCATCGGATACCGGGGAAACGTCCGGCAGACAGCGTCAAGGTGGCTGTGACCGGCCGTTTTGTGCAATAGGCACAGATTACTCTGATCTAAAAACCAGCAACTACCCCCAGTCTGCTTAGCAATGTAAGCATATTCCCCAAACCCGCTGCTCTCGCTAAGCCGGATAATCGCCTGCGCAAACTCGGCCTGGCGGCCGCTATCGGCAAACAAAGCCTCATTCCGGAGATAACTGTCTCTATCCATCGTTACTTGCCAGGGATTACGGCAGCATGTCCCACACATCCGGCAAGAAAAGTCCTTATAAATCTCAGGATAAATATACATTTGTTTAGCCACCCATAGTTGATCAGTCATTGCAGTTAAAACTGTCCATAAGCATTTTAACAAAACTGTCTCTTTCCATCTGTCAAATTGCAGTGTTTAATAAGAAGAAAGAGTCTATCTCAATAAACGACGAGGAGAGGTTTGATCTGGAGACTAATTATCGGATTGCGTACGACAAGGGTTGGGATGATCTTAGATTAAAGACTCCCACAGACATTGCCAGTTTTATGGATATTACCTATATAGATGACAAACAGCAATTTGTTGTGCCATTCCTCAATGAGAATTATATTGTCGACTGTAATACGCAGAGCATCTACAGCAAAGCAGACGGCACTATCCCCGGAATCTCAGCATCCATACTGATCCTCCACTACCTCACGTTTTTCCAGACTAAAGCAGAGCCGGCCAACAAATGGGTTAGCTTAAAAGAAATACCGAACGGCGGCATGCTTTTTTACCCAGCCTTCTATAAAGCATCGATCGTCGGGCTGACGAAAGCGTTTGGCCATCAGCCGGAGTTGCTATTGAACTGTGCCAAGCAGATCGGCGGCCAACCGGCACGATTTGGTGATGCTTCGGCTGTCTTCCAGGCCTTCCCCAAAATTCCGCTTTGCGTAATCATCTGGCAAGGAGACGAAGAAATTGCGGCAAACGCCACCGTCTTGTTTGATCCGTCGATTGAACATTTCTTACATATCGAAAGCGTTATCGGCCTTGGGGGTTTTCTCGCCGGCAAGCTAATTAAACTGGCTGCACCGGCTGATCGGCCTAGTCATGATATGAGTAATTGATTCAAAGGGCTGTCGCACTAAAGAATTTTTTCCATATCTTGTGTTTCTTGTTTAAGAAATAATCACAATATATAGTAGGATTTTCCCTTAATGCGATAGCCCCTTTATATTGCCATCAGCCCTTATCTACAAGCTTATGTTCTTTACAGAAATTGTTGACGCAGCTCAGCGGCCGACTTAGGTGACAACCAAGCAAACGGAATGTCAAGCACAGTATAAGCCCCGGTAAAATTCCAGGCAGACATACGGTAAGCAGCCCGCGCATAGGCCAGCAGTACACTGCTCGTAAATTCAGGGTTACTATCTAGCTTTAAGCTAAATTCAAAGATGTGCTTATTGGACGGACTGCTGGTTCCGCTACGTAAAACAAAGCCACCATGAGGCATATCACCATGTTTTGCCGCAAGGTCTTCCGCCGAAATAAACGTGACTTTCGTCTCATAGCCGGCAAAATAGTCAGGCATATTTTTAACTGTCTGTTCAATAAATTCTAGATCGGCGCCTTCGTCGGCAACAATATAGCAATCCCGCCAATGAGCCTGGTTGGCTGAAACTATCGGGGCTTGCCCAGCACGAATGCTGGCAATCAATTCATCTTTAGGGATCGTATATTGCTTGGCGTCTTTAACACCGGCAATGCGGCGGAGCGCATCGGAATGACCCTGGCTTACGCCTTTACCCCAAAACGTATAATCAACGCCTTGTGGTAATACTGAGTTAGCTAACAGTCGATTTAACGAAAACAAGCCTGGATCCCAGCCAACCGATATCGTTGCCACTGTGCCGTGTTTTTTGGCAACATTGTCCATGGCACCAAAATATTCAGGGATTTTGGCATGAGTATCAAAACTATCCACAGTATTAAACAACGCGGCAAATTGTGGGCCTTGTTCGGCCAGATCGGTAGCCGAGCCACCGCATAGCAGCATAACATCAATTTTATCTTTGTACTCGGCCATATCACTGACAGACACGACCGGTACGCCGCTTGCCGTATGCTTGAAATGACGGCGGGAAAAAACGGCAACCAATTCCATGTCAGTATTATATTGGATTGCCAGCTCAGCACCTTTGCCTAAATTACCATAACCAGCTATACCAATACGAATTTTGTGATTCATCAATTTCCTCCTATTATACATGGTAATATACTATATATTGTACAACTATATCCCTTTTTTCGGCAACCACAAAAATTTGACGTACTCTATATTTATATTATGTTATATAGGGGTATATCTACGGCGCACCAGATTTCTCTGAAATTAACAGGAGGTTATCGACATGCTTTTCGATTCCACTAGCCCCAACCACGCTCTTATTCTTCAAGATATTTTAGACAGCAGCAATATTGGCCTATGGGAACTCAATTTTGGTTCAGGAAACGGAGTCTTGCGGGGAAATACATATGTGCACAAACTTTTGGGGCTAATCAATAAAAATCCGGAAATTGATTGGTATGTTTTTTTGGAAGAATCCTGCCATCCCACCGATCGGAGCCGGGTAGCGGATGCAATAAAAGCGGCAATGGCTGACGACAAGCGCCAACTAAGCATCGAATACCGCATTTGGAACGAGTCGTTAAAGCAGTGGCGGTGGATCCGCGTTTTTGGCAAAGCGCGCTACCTTGCTCAAGAGGATACCTTCCGAATCGTAGGCGGAGTACAAGAGATTCAAAACAGCGCAGCTTTCCAGGCTACGTTAGCCAAGATATACGAGGCTGACGAACGCACCCGGGTCATGCTTGACGCCACACCACTATGCTGTAACTTTTGGGATGAGAATTATAAGAACATCGACTGCAATCAGGCAGCCGCCAATCTTTTTGAATTATCAGGAAAACAGGAGTATCTAGATAGTTTCTTTGAGTTGTCGCCTAAATACCAGCCTTGCGGCCGCCTCTCGGCCGAAAGGATATATGAGCATATAAAAAAGGCGTTTGATACCGGACTTACCCGCTTTGAATGGATGCATCAAAAGCTAAATGGCGAGCCTGTGCCGTCTGAGATCACATTAGTCAGGGTAAAGTGGCGGGATAGCTACATCGTCGTCGGCTACACCCGTGATTTGCGTGAACTCAAAGCTACATTAGCCAAGTTAGACAGCGAGCGAGCTTTGTTAAAACAGATAATGGATTCAAGTCCTGTATGCTTTACGATTATCGCTGACGATCAAGTTCGCTTTGCAACGCCTTTTATCAATAACTTTCTAGGACTTGACGTAGGCGACACTTTTAGTGACTTTTTCGCAAGCAGGCAAGATGGTCTGCTACTTATGCAAGAGCTAGAGCGCGAACATTTTTTAAACTGGCGCCCTATTTCCATGAGAACACCAACAGGCGATATCAAAGAGATGCTTGCTAATATGTTCTACACAGAAAATTACGGCGAACGAGGCATTATGGTCTGGCTTGTAGACGTAACCCAAATGCGCCAAGCCGAAATAGAACTGCGCCTGGCCCGCGACGCGGCTCAGGAGAGCACACGCGCTAAAAGTGAATTTTTGGCCAACATGAGCCACGAGATACGTACACCGATGAACGCGATTTTAGGCATGATCCATCTCGTTTTGCACACTAATGTAACGCCAAAACAGCGCGACTATATTAAAAAAATCGAACAGTCGGCCAGGGCGCTCTGTCGGATCATAAACGATATTTTAGATTTTTCCAAGATTGAAGCCGGCAAGCTGGAGATGGAAAAAATAGACTTTTCGCTTGATGATGTAATAACTGATGTTAAGCATGTCATCCAGGAGCATCTCGACAACAAGAAGCTCAAATTGATCATTGTTACTGAACCTGGTTTATCCAATCCCCTGCAAGGTGACCCGCTGCGGCTCGGTCAAGTTCTGATCAATTTAATTAGCAACGCCATTAAGTTCACCGATCACGGCGAAATCAGGCTTACGGTCAACCAGGTAGTGGAAACAAACAACATTGTCAAACTCTTCTTTTCTGTTCAAGATACCGGCATCGGCATGAAACCAGATCAGACAAAGCGGTTATTCACCCCCTTTACTCAGGCCGACACCTCCACGACGCGTAAATATGGAGGTACCGGTTTAGGCCTTGCGATCAGCAAGAATCTCGTTAACATGATGGGCGGTGAGATTTGGTGCGAAAGCACTCCAGGTATTGGCTCGGTATTTTATTTCACCACCAAATTCACTGTCCCCTCCCGGCCAACATCAATGGCCACCGTCGTTCAAGACATTAAACCCTTTATAGCCGGCCAACACGGTGATGCCCAAGAAGAGCTAAACGGCATCCGCATTCTGCTGGCAGAGGACAACGAGATCAACCAACTAATTGCCACCGAAATCTTATCGATTGCAGGCTATTCAGTCGATGTCGCCAACAATGGCAAAGAAGCCATTGATATGCTCGTTGCCGGTAATTACGATTTAGTGCTGATGGACATACAAATGCCAGAAATGGATGGCTTGACAGCAACAGCCAAAATTAGGAAAATGCAGCGATTTGCCGATATCCCGATTATTGCCATGACGGCTCATGCTATGACTGACGCAAGAGACAAAAGCCTGGAGACCGGTATGAACGATCATATTACAAAACCAATTGAGCCTGATCTTTTATATAAAGCTGTAAAGCGCTGGACAAATTCGTGAACTACTCATCACCTAAGAGGTGGGAGCTTCCTGTTTCACTATATATATTCAACCAAAAATTCCACAGTTTCAGCATCGCCGCAATCGTCGACAATGACGCGAATCAGGTTGATCTGCTTGTCTAGCATGCCCTTATCGCTACTCACTATGGCCACACCGATTTCGGCCTGATGCCAAATATCCTGAAACCCGGTCTCAGCAACCGAGGCATGAGTCCGAGACCGGATTCTCCCAATAAGGCTCTTAACGATCTGCCGCTTGCCCTTCAACGATCCTACTGCCGGCATAAATATTGTAATTGAGCATACAGCAACATGCATATTAGTCACCTTCAACCTGAACGAAAACATTGCGCCGGCGCGGCCCGTCAAATTCGCAAAAATAGATGGCTTGCCAAGTGCCTAGTATTAAATCATGATCCTCAACCGGTAATGTAACAGAACATCCTACCAACGTGCTCTTGACATGAGCGGGAGAATTGCCTTCCCTGTGCCGGTATGGGAGCTCAGGCACCATAGAGTCAAGCGCTGCCAACATATCGGCAACGACATCCGGGTCGGCATTTTCATTGATCGTTACTCCGGCCGTAGTATGGGGAATAAATACCTGACAAATGCCTTCCCCAATAGCCTTGCGCCACACGATTGCCCGTACCTGAGCTGTAATATCAATAAATCCTTGCTTAGGAGTATCTAGAGAGAACTGATCCACACTTATCACCTCTTGATATTGTTTTTTCACATCCCGAACGGCTCAATCTTTAAGGATTCCCGCTATTATATCCCCCGCCGTTTCTACAGCAGTCTCAACGATAGTTTCAACTGCGGCCTCTAGATCGATTCTCTCTGCGGATATCGCAGGTACATTAACGTCCGTTGGTAATGGCGTTGGCAATATAATATCCGATACTCCTTCTATAGACGCAGGATCGGTCGCAGCTATATCACTAACTATAGCCATTCCTCTAATAGTATCAATACTGCCTGCAGTAGAATTTGCCGAATCAGCCGGCACAAAGCTTCTTGCGCTACCTGCCCCGCCGCCGCTTCCGCCACTATATCCGGCAGGTTTTCCATGCCCCGTACTAGTACTAATTAAGTCACCAAGTGAAGCACCATCATGGCTTGATTTTTCTTTTTTCTTGTTAGTTCGCTTGTTATATTTACTCTTGACTGGCTGAAAAAGAACAAATACAACCCAAAGCAGAGCAAGTATCAATACCCATTCATGATGGTTTGCTAGCCACTCAAACATATCAACACCTCTATTCATTATGCTTGTATTGTTTTTCCATAGCTATATTATAATATGTTAATGTATACTTTTTCTATTATTTGATAGCGTTTTAAGCGTCTTTCATATTTAATAATACTGTGGCTTAGGAATATGCAATTTAACATCCCCATTATATATGGCTTTAGAATACATTTATAATCAGAATAACCACAATCTTTTCGTATTCAATCTGTCAAGTTTATGCTATAATGTTATGTTAAGAGTAAGTGTTTTATCCTAGTACCTTTTCAATAAGATACTAGGTTACCATACAAGGAGGAATATATATTGCGAATTGACCGAAAAAGTGACTTTGACCATAAGGAATTATCTTTTGAAGAGATTGATCGCGGCTTTACTACCAGGGAAGCTATTGCCGAAGCAAAGCGCTGCCTTAACTGTGCCAAACCTTTATGCCGTACCGGCTGTCCGATTGAGAATGAAATTCCACAATTTATCACCGCCTTGGCTAACGGCAATGTCGGTGAAGCCAGCCAAATCATCGCTCGACGCAGCAACCTTCCTGCCGTCTGCGGGCGCGTATGCCCCCACGAAAAACAATGTGAAGCTAACTGCGTGTTAACGAAAAAAAATTGTGGTATACGCATCGGCAAGCTAGAGCAGTTTATTGCCGATTTCGAGGCTGAAATGGATATAACGCCACCGGCAGCAACTAAGGCCGCCGGAAAAGGAAATGTTGCTGTTATCGGTTCCGGTCCTGCCGGCCTGACTGTTGCCGGTGACCTGGCCAAGCTCGGCTTTACGGTCACTGTCTTTGAGGCTCAGTCTGAGCTTGGCGGCGTGCTGTTATACGGCATTCCCGAGTTCCGGCTGAATAAAGAAGTTGTAAAGCGGGAAATCCGCAAAATCGAGCGGCTTGGCGTAACGTTTAAGACTAACGTATTAGTAGGCCCTGGCATCACGGTCGACGAACTATTTGCGCAGGGGTTTGACGCCATATTTATCGGTACAGGCACGGCGCTGCCCAAGACGTTAGAAATTCCGGGCAAGGATCTGCCGGGTGTGGTTCAAGCTACTTACTTTTTAAGTATGCTGCGGCTGGCCCGCACCGGTAGCGTCGCAGACAATGAGATCCCGGTTGACACCGGCGATCAGGTGGTAGTCATTGGTGCCGGCAATGTGGCGATGGATGCCGCGCGATCCGCCCTGCGCATCGGTGCGGCTAAAGTTACAGTCGTTTACCGCCGGACTCTCAATGAGATTACTGCTTTAAAAACTGAGTACGAACATGCTGTTGCCGAAGGAGTCGAATTTGCCTGGCTTTTCAATCCTGCCGCCGTCATCGGCGACAAGCGGATAAGCGGACTTGAGTGCGACATCATGGCAGTCGACGACCAGGGTAAAGTCTACAATACCGGCAAACGGAAAACGCTGCCCGCCGACAAGATTATCCTAGCGATCGGGCAACGTCCGGCGGCGCGTATCGTCTCGACAACAACAGGTATTGAGGTTGATGTCAGCGGTTATGTAATTACCAAAGATCGTCCTTATGGCATGACGACCCGGCGTGGCGTGTTTGCCGGCGGCGACGTCGTCCACCAACCGGCTACTGTTGTCCTCGCGATGAAAGAGGCCAAACGGGTAGCAGCCGGTATCGCGGCTTATGTCGAGGCCAAAAAACTCATGGAAGAATGTGGTTTATAGTTTAGAAAAGGTCCGGTTGCCGGGCCTTCTTTTTTGTTCAAATAGCCGTATCAGGCTTGTTTGTTTCAGCTTGGCAGTATATAATATTAATAACGACTCGAAATTTCTGCAAATAAATAAAAAATTATGATTGGTCCGTTAAAATGATTGGCCCCTTATTTGTAATTGCAATCGTATGCTCATATTGAGCAGAAAGCTTACCGTCAATCGTTCTCGCCGTCCAGCCATTATCATCCATCTTGCATTGCCACTGGCCGACGTTAATCATCGGCTCAATCGTTATCACCATTCCCTCTTGCAATTTAACGCCTTTACCAGCCTTGCCATAATGCAGGATCGATGGTTCTTCATGGATAGTTCTCCCAATACCATGCCCGGTAAACTCCCTTACAACCGAAAACCCTTCCAATTCCACAAAGGTTTGGATGGCATAACCGATATCGCCAGTACGATTTCCAACCTGAGCTTGCTCAATCCCTTTGTACAATGACTGTTTAGTGACGTTAAGCAGATGACTGGCCTGTTCCGAAATATTGCCCACTGCATAGGTCCACGCCGAATCGGCAAGTGCACCATTAAGATTAACTACCATGTCAATTGTGACAATATCACCGTTTTTAAGCGCTTTTTTGTTGGGAAATCCATGACAAATCTCATCATTAACAGAAGCACAGGTGGCATATGGATATCCTTGATATCCTTTTTGCTCGGGCGTCGCTCCCCATCTAGCTAAATAATGCTCAACAAAGGTATCGATTTCTAAGGTACAAATACCGGGTCGAATCATTTTTTTTATTTCTTTATGACAGGATGCCAATAGGCTACCGGCTTGCTGCATCATATTTATTTCACGTTCACTTTTTAGGATAATCACGTCGATCACCATTCCCTTCACAGACTCAAGTTACAAAACTGTTAAAAGCAGTATCCTCTAACTATTTGCACCTTTAGATTTCACTACTTTTATCATTATATATTCATCTAAAAATTCCTGCCCAAGCCTTTAACAAATTAAGTAGAGTGAGCGAGAAGGAAAAATAACAAGTCGTTAGGTCGGGTCTCTGTTAAATCATTATAGTAAAATGAGGGATCAATATGGGAAGAATATCTAAATTTATATTGTTTATTGCCGCCTTGATTGGTATCGGTTTTTCTGTTTGTCTTTATTCATTGTTTTACCCTGTCCCCTTTATAACCGATATACTAAGGCAGAATCTAGCTTTAGATTGGCTAAATCAGGTCTTCGCAGGATATAATGCATTAATAGGCTTATGTTTTTTCGTCATCCTATTGGTAGTACTGTTTATCCCCAGTAATTCTGATTTTTTAAATATCAAAAAAGATAAAGGGAATCTTCAATTTTCAAAGAAAACGATTGAATCGACCGTACGCTATAGTTTCATCGATTTAGATGGTATTATTTCTTCAGATATTAGAGTAAAATTTAACAAAGATCCGGACAAAACAAAGATTTATGTTCGGCTGTTTCTCCGTGATCCAAGCCAATTGCTTGATTTGACAGAGACAATTCAGAGCAGAATCGAATGCACTCTACAATCGTCCTTAGGTATCGCCGTCAACTCTATCGTAATCAGAGTTGTCGAATCTAACCCTAGTGTTCAAGGCAGCAAAGGCACGGCGCAAGATAGTACTAATGGCGGCCGCGTTGTATGAGAGAATTTTTGAGCTTTTGGCAGCCATATCGGGGGCGAGTAGTTTTTACGTTGATCGGACTTTTAACTGCCGGATCATTTCTGACACTTGGTTTTTGGAAAACGATGCTTATTTTGCTATGTTGCAGCATAGGCTATGTAGTTGGCATGTATAAAGACAAAATTATCGATCTTCCCGAGTTTTTCCGAGCTTGGCGAAACAGATGGTGAAGCAGGAGTTTTGTCTTAATCTACATATTTTAAAGATGAAAGGTGGATTTTTTGATGGTTGATTTAAGGGAAAAGATCTCGACGGAAAAAAGCAATATCGACACCGTTAAGGCGCCGACCAATTCGCTTACATTTGATGAAAAGGTAATTAAAAAAATTGCAGGCTTGGCTGCAAGCGAAATTCCCGGAATATTGGCAATGAGCGGTAATTTTATTACCGGTATCACCGATATGCTTCGCAGTTCGGAAGACCCAACCAAAGGAATCACGGTTGAGGTTGGTAAAAAGCAAGTTGCTATTGACATGAAAATCATTTGCGAATATGGCCGAAATATCCCCCATGTTTTTCAAAGCATCGTTGATAAAGTAAGCGAAGTGGTTAAAGAAATGACAGGGCTGGATGTTGTTGAAGTCAATGTGCATGTTTATGATGTACTGACAAAAGAAGAATTTGAACGTCAGAGCAAAAAAAAGCTTGATGACAAATCTGAAACTAAGCCGGAAACGCCTGAAGAATCATCGCGCCGAGTAGAGTAGCAGTAACAAAAGAAAATGAGAGACGATTGCTGCAGGTGGGGCTTACCCCACCTGCAGTTTCGCCCCTGTATAAAGAAAAACTCCCGGCAAAGCCGGGAGTTTCATGTCGATGTTCATAATTCCTTTTGTTTTCTGTGGTTACGTTATATCAAAATAGTGTCAATGGTAGGCTACCTAAATACACCAGGAAGGGAAACTGAATGGTTGCCTTGTAGATAGTCTGTTAAGTACAGAGGTAGTCAATTAAGCGACGAAATATCGCTTAGACAAGGCTAGCAAGAGGCTAAGACGGCCGGATGTGCCAGATCGAATCGGCATATTCCGTGACAGTGCGATCACTAGAGAATCTGCCGGAGTGAGCGATATTTGTGGTTGCCACCTGCCAGCGGGCGTGGTCGTTGCGGAACAGGCGATCCAGCCGTTCCTGGGCTTCCAGATAAGCGGCAAAATCCTGTAGTTCCAGAAAAGCGCCGCCCGGATGCAGCAAATAGTCGTACAGCGGTTTGAATTCATCGCCAATGACGGGCAGACTCCCGTCGATCAGTTGATTCACACAATGTCGTATCCGTTCGTCCTGGTTATAGATGGCTAAGGGATTGCACCGACCCGTTTGATAGCAGGCCGCCGCCTCCTCGGCGGTCAGGCCGAAAATGACGATGTTTTCATCGCCTACGGCTTCGCGGATTTCCACATTGGCCCCGTCTAAAGTGCCGACGGTAACCGCGCCGTTCATCATGAGTTTCATGTTGCCGGTGCCAGAGGCTTCCTTGCCGGCGGTGGAAATCTGCTCGCTGATATCGGCGGCGGGAATAATCAGTTCCGCCAGCGACACATTATAGTTTTCTAGAAATATGACTTTCAGCTTATCCTGGATAGCGGTATCACTGTTAATTTGTTTGGCTAGGGTAACAATCAGCTGGATTATTTTTTTTGCCAGGTAGTAGCCAGGAGCCGCTTTGCCGGCAAAGATAAAAGTGCGGGGCAGGATGTCGAGTTGGGGGTTATCCTTTAACAAGCGATAGAGATCCATAATCCGGAGCGCATTAAGGAGCTGGCGTTTGTAGGCATGAATGCGCTTGACCTGGACGTCGAAAAGCGAATGGGTGTCAAGGACAAGGTGATACCTGTCAAAAATAAATTTGGACAGGGCCTCTTTCCGGTCCTGTTTCACGGCTGCCAGTTTTTGCTGGAAGGTGGTATTTGTCGCAAAAGGCAGTAACTCTGTCAAGTGATCCGGCCGGTGCAGCCAGGCGGGACCGATGGCGCCGGTAATTAAGCCAGCCAAGCCGGGATTGGCGGCGAGCAGCCAGCGACGATGGGTAACGCCGTTGGTTTTGTTATTGAATTTTTGCGGCGTATATTGATAAAACAGGTTCAGCAGATCGTTTTTGAGGATATCGCTGTGCAATGCGGCCACGCCGTTGACGCTGTAGCTACCTGCCACAGCTAGGTAGGCCATCTTGACGAAGCCGTCAGCAATGACAGCCATGGCGGCAATGCGCTCCCAGTCACCAGGGTAACGCTGCCACAGCTCGGCGCAGAACCGTTCATTAATCTCGTGGATAATTTCATAGATTCGGGGCAGTAGACTTTGCAGCTGGCTGACCGGCCATTTTTCCAAAGCTTCCGGCAGGACGGTATGATTGGTATAGGAAATAGTATGAATGGTAATGTCCCAAGCCTCGTCCCAGCCCAGGCCTTCTTCATCCATAAGAATGCGCATCAATTCGGGGATGGCCAAAGCCGGATGGGTGTCATTGATGTGCACGGCAATTTTGTCGGCCAGGCGCGTTAGATCCGAACCCTGCTTGTGCTTAATATGGCGGATAATGCTTTTAAGTCCGGCCGACACCAGGAAATACTCCTGGACGAGGCGCAACTGGCGTCCTTCCTCATAGCGGTCGTCCGGATAGAGAATTTGCGAAATGGCTTCCACCCCGTTCTTATGTTCCAACAGTTTGCGGTAATCCTCAGGGCCTAAGTTGGAATAATTGACGCTGAATTCGTCCCGCACCTCGGCACTCCATAAGCGTAGGGTATTAACGGTTTGGTTGTCAAAGCCGATGACGGGGATGTCATAGGGGACGGCTTTGACAACGCCCAGGGGCGGGGCAAACTCTACCAAGACGGCTTTGCCGGCTTTGCGGTACTCCCAGATATTGAGGTCTTTCAGCCAGGAATCCGGTTTTTCCACCTGAACGCCGTCGACAATAGCCTGTTCAAACAGGCCGTAGGTATAGCGGATGCCGCAGCCGTGGCCGGGCAGGCCGAGGGCTGCCAGGGAATCTAGAAAGCAGGCGGCCAGCCGCCCTAGGCCGCCGTTGCCGAGGCCGGCGTCGTGTTCGGCGCTCAATAGTTCAGTATAGTCGATGCCAAGTTCGGCCAGAGCTTCCCGCCAGACATCGCGGATACCGAGATTGTAGAGCGTGGTGTCCAGCAGGCGCCCTGGTAAAAATTCCATGGAGAAGTAGTACATCTGCTTTTGCCGCTGGTTGTCGTAGCGGCGGGTGGTGTCCACCCAGCGCTGGCCGATATAGTCGCGGACTAGGCTGGCTAACGCGTCATATTTGTTCACGGCTGAGGCCTCATCCGGGCTTATGCCCGCCAGCGCCAAGAGCCGCCCCTGAAGGGCCGTCTTGCAGTGTTCTTTGGTTAACAACTATCTCGCCTCCCTTTTAATACTCAAATTCTTTGGCTCGTTATCCTTGTAGGCGGCGGTATACTTTACGTTTATCAAGGTTTTCTGCCCCTACCCGGCGCACATTTATATGTTTATTCGGATCACGCTGGCGATATGGTATATTACCTTTGA
>Ga0153941_1000102_pt1 | contig 45979 bp, 47 predicted proteins | sample TSNJ025MetaG_FD_104733 | JGI IMG/M metagenome (GOLD analysis project Ga0153941, IMG submission 104733) | Attine ant fungus gardens microbial communities from New Jersey, USA - TSNJ025 MetaG | ecosystem: Host-associated > Fungi > Mycelium > Unclassified | place: USA: New Jersey, Brendan T. Byrne...
CATGTTTATAGTAACTGTCTATTGATTCAAAACTATCTTGGAGGTGTGACACAAGTGTTTGACAGCAAGGCTAGTCAAGCTGAACAGCAGCAATATCAGGAAAAATTTGATCAGGTAAAGCCCAAAACACCGTTGCTAAAAAATCTAATATGGGCATTTGTCGTTGGTGGTCTGATTTGTATGTTAGGCCAATTTTTTCTGAATTATTTTGTCGGCCTCGGATTGAGTAAAAAAGAAGCTGGTGGCCCTGTTTCCACGATTTTAATATTTTTGAGTGCCTTATTCACTGGGCTAGGTCTTTACGATGAACTGGGACGTAGAGCCGGAGCCGGATCAGTCGTACCGATAACCGGATTTGCCAATTCTATTGTAGCTAGTGCAATGGAATTTAAACGGGAAGGCTTCGTTTTCGGCATAGGCGCCAAAATGTTTGTCATTGCGGGGCCAGTACTTGTATACGGTATTTCAACAGCAGTAGTGATTAGTTTTATCTATTGGCTAAGATTATAAGGAGGATAGGCATGAACAAAAAAAAGGGGTTGCAGACCGTTGTTTTTTCCTCTCCACCGGTCATAACAAGCACGGCCAATGTTGTTGGACCGATGGAAGGCGAGGGTGCTTTAACTGAATTTTACGACCGAATTCTGAAAGATAATCTTGATGGTAATATGAGCTGGGAGAAATGTGAATCAAGTATGATGGAGTGGGCTTTAAGAACGGCCATTGCCAAAGAGAACAGCCAACTGGCTGATATTGATTATGTGCTTGCCGGCGATTTACTGAATCAGTTAATGAGCACACATTTTGCAATAAGAAATATTGGTCGCCCTTTTTTAGGGATGTATGGCGCTTGCTCTACATTAGTACAAAGTATGATGATGGGCTCTGTCCTCTTAGATGGCGGATTTGCCGGCAAAGTTGCGGTTGCAGTCTCGAGTCATCACGATACAGCAGAGCGCCAATACCGCTTTCCCACCGAACTTGGTGTTCAAAGACCGATGGTGTCGCAATGGACGGTAACAGGGTCAGGGGCGGTCGTCATCTCAGAGAGCGGCCAGGGACCTCGGATTACAGCGGCAACTACTGGTAAAATAGTCGATATGGGTATCAAAGATCCGAATGCTATGGGGCCTGCTATGGCACCGGCTGCCGCAGATACGTTATGGCACCATCTTGAGGATACCGGCCGCCAGCCAACATACTATGACATGATTTTTACCGGGGATTTGGGCAGTGTTGGCAAGGCGTTGGTCATCCAATTGTTTAAGGAAAAAGGCGTCGATTTGGCAAGCGTTTATGAGGACTGTGGCTGCATGATTTTCAGGCAGGAGCAGGATGCACACGCCGGCGCCAGCGGCTGTGCCAGTTCGGCTGTAGTATTTACCGGTTATATTTACCGGATGATGATGCGGCAAAAGCTGCGCAAAGTACTTCTGATCGGAACAGGAAGTCTACATAGTACAACGTCGTATCAACAAAAAGAATCGATCCCTTGTATTGCTCATGCGGTAGCAATAGAGAACTAAAGGAGGAACTATGTTGCAAGCATATTTAATGGCATTTATCATCGGTGGTCTGATTTGTGTTATTGGCCAGCTGCTTATGGATCTTACCCCGTTGACCCCCGCTCATGTCTTAGTACTATTTGTCGTGTTAGGCGGCGTTTTAAGCGGCCTCGGCCTCTATCAGCCGTTAGTTGACCTTGGTGGTGCAGGTGCAACTGTTCCTCTAACCGGCTTTGGCCATTCACTTGTTTCAGGGGCTATTGAGGAAGTCGGCAAAGTAGGCTTCTGGGGGATTTTCAGCGGCGCCGTTAAATCTACGGCAACAGGAATAACAGCAGCAGTTGTGTTTGGTTTAGTTATGGCGACGATATTTAATCCTAAAGGGTAGACAAAAAATCATAAGGTGATGAATATGCAAAAACGCTCTTCCAGTAAAATTACAAGTTATATAAAACAAAAACAGCCTCAGTTTCAAAATCAGGAGTCGATGCCGGTAGATGACGATGCGTTTAACGATATGGCTAAAAGTTTGCTGTCTCAAGGCCAAGCCTCTCGCACACCTCAGCAACCGAATTCCCAGGAAGCAGTAGAGTTATTACGTAAAATAAACACTCAGTTGGAAAATCTGCAACACTCTTTAGCCGGCAATCCGTCTAACGGACAATACCAGCAACCTGCCCAGAATCAACAATGGCAGAGCTTCGAGCGATTGCCTCCGCAAAGTCAGCGGCAGGCCGCCGGTCAGCAAGCAGAAGCTGATGTCTCGCAGGAGTTAAGAAATCTATTTAGTATGCTGTTGCAAAACGGCAGTCAAAAAACTGATTTATCTATTAGGGAACAGGGGCAAGAGCAAAATAATAGACAAGTCGCTAATTCTAGTATGAGTAATAACATGGCGGACGCGACAGCTGCCCAGGTACTGGCTCAAGCCCAATATGAGCTTTCTGATCAACTGGAGGCTAGCTTAAAGAAGCTTAAACAGGTACTTGGCGAAAGTGAGAAGATTGCTAATGATATAAGCAGTCTTTTAGAGCAAAAAAATAGCCAATAACGATGGGGTGAATAAATTGGATAAAACCACAACAGCCCAAAAAAAAATTCGTGTTATTCTTGTAACCGACGGTGACCGGATCGCGCAGGAGGCTGTCGAAAAGATCGGCACCTCATTAGGCTTACGCTGCATTTCCGCTTCAGGAGGCAACCCGACACCTATCAGTGGACAGGAAATTGTAGAACTGCTGAAAACGGTACCGTTTGATCCGGTGCTTGTGATGTTTGATGACAGAGGGTATAGTGAAAAGGCGGAAGGTGAGCGGGCGCTTGAGGTTGTTGCCAACCATCCTGATATTGAGGTACTGGGAGCTGTGGCAGTAGCTTCTAATACGAGCGGGATTGTCGGTGTTCAGGCTGATGCCTGTATCGATTGCCAGGGACATGTCATTGACAACTCTGTCGATAAGAAGGGCGAAATCAAAAAAGACAAGGAGCAGTGTGGTTGTAAGCCAATCGTTATCGGCGATACGGTTGATGTTCTCAACGATGTTGACGTGCCTGTTATTATTGGCGTAGGGGACATCGGCAAGATGCAAAAGCATGATGATTTGAGCCGGGGAGCGCCAATTACCCGTAAGGCCATCGAAGAGATACTAAGACGGAGTGGCATTAATTATGGGTGATGAGCGAAAAATCGACAAAGATATCGATAATAATATCAATTATTTAAAAGATTGTCTTGGTATCGGCGAAACGTTTGATATTGTTTTTCGCGAGTATCGGGTAGGCCGCAAGCGGGCTGCATCATTCTCGATTAATGGCATGACAAATGATGTGGTCTTATCTAATGTGCTGCAGGAAATGACTGCCTATAATCAGGAAGCGTTGGCTATCCATACGCTGCAAAAACTCTTCTATTCTCGCACCACCCACTCACAGGCTAAATTACTCGAAAATTTAAATGACGCTATCACCAGCCTGTTATCAGGTGAGCTGCTGTTTTTTGTCGATGGCGAAAGCCGGGTTTTGGTTATTGATGCCAGGGCTTACCCGGCTCGAGCGCCTGCTGAGTCAAATATTGAAAAAGTTACCAGAGGGTCAAAAGATTCTTTTGTCGAGACGATCGTATTCAATACTGCATTGATCAGGCGTCGCTTACGTGATCCGAATTTAAGGTTCGAGATTATCAAAGTAGGCACACGTTCCCAGTGCGATATTGCAGTCTGTTATATTAAAGACGTTACTAATCCGGAGCTTATTGAGACAGTTAAGGCGCGGATCATTGATATTAATATTGACGGGATACCGATGGCTGAGAAAGCAATAGAAGAATATATTGTTGGTGGCAGTAAATGGAACCCATTGCCGATGGTTCGTTATACCGAGCGACCTGATGTTGCGGCTGTTCATCTGCTGGAAGGCCATGTATGCGTTATCGTCGATACGTCACCTAATATTATGATCTTGCCGACAACCTTTTGGCATCATGTGCAGCATATCGAAGAGTTTCATCAAAATGTTGTCGTCGGGTCGTATTTGCGGCTAGTCAGGCTGGCCGGTGTTATATTTTCGCTTGTTTTGCCGCCTTTGTGGCTGGCTCTGGTGCTTAACCGGCAATTGCTGCCGGAATCTATCGCTTTTCTTGGACCCCGTGATCCGGGCATCATTCCAATTGGACTGCAGTTTATTTTAGCTGAGCTTGGGGTAGAATTGGTTCGCATGGCCACTATTCATGTGCCTTCCGCCCAGGCGACATCGCTGGGATTTATTGGGGCGTTTATGTTAGGTGAGTTTGCTACAAAAGTAGGGCTTTTCGGCAATGAAGTCATTTTTTATACAGCGGTCGCGGCCGTAGGGGCTTTTGCAACTCCCAGCATGGAGTTTTCCATGGCTATAAGGTTGTTTAGAAGCGCGCTGATCGTATTGGTTATGCTGCTTAAACTACCTGGTTTAATCGGTGGTTTAGCCGCAATTTTCCTGTTATTCGTGACTTCCCGTTCGTTTAACGTTCCTTACTTATGGCCGGCGCTGCCTTTTAACTTGAACGGCATTAAAGACGCGCTATTTCGCCTGCCGATTCCGAGTAAAGTTTCACGCCCGGCGGTGTTAAAAACGCAAAATGATGACAGGTTAAGGCGTGCCGGTGTTCAAAAGGACGGCGGTAAAAATGATAAGCCGGAAAAGAAAGACAAATAGAAGCTGCCGCCCGGCTGGGCGGCAATTTCTATTTGCCACGATAGAATTCTCTGATTCGTCCCATACTTTCATTAAGATTGCCTTGCTGTTCCACAAATGAACCTTTATTCTCGGCGTTAACTGCGTCTTTCACTTGATTGATTGCTAAATGGGTTTTGGTGATTTCCTTTAAAATTCCGATTTGCTCCATGCTTGGCTTTACCTGTTTCCATGTTCCCTCCAATTCCTGGACTTTGGCCGCCGCCTTGCTCCAGTCTTTATCCTCGACATAGAAACTAACATTACGGATAGCGTTGCTCACAACAATAATATCAGCAATTGGCGATAACTTATAAGATTTGCCGATATCGCTGATACTACCCATGAACTTAATCAGGTATTCATAGGCGGCAGTTATTTTGCGATCATTAATCGCCGCTGTTAATTCGATTATGGACACATCGGCTTGTGTGACTCCTTTTTTTTCGCCAACGGAGCTTTTTGCCTGTGACCACAATGTCTGCAAATTATTCAGCCCGGCCTGCGCCTGCGCCCAATTCTCTTTATTGATGCCTTCAAACACAACACCGGCAGTTGATTCTAGATCATAAAGCTCGGGCGGTGCAGAATAGAACTTTTCGAGAAATGGTGGATTTGGCTTGGACTCCGCCGGTTTACCTGTTGGGCCAACTTCCGGTTTTGGGGCAGGTGCTGAAACAATCCCGCAGCCGCTCAGGGTAAAGGATAAGATAATGAACGCAATGACCAGTATTTTTATTGAAGCGGCTACCTGCATTAGTATAAGCCTCCTTCCGCGACTAAACAATATTTTTTAGCTGCAGCGCCGTTACGTTTATTTTGGTCGGTTTGCCGTCTTTTTAGTATAAAAATAAATCACTATTTCATTTTGCTTTTCATTGCTTTTTTAGTATAATTTAGTAGTACGTTGACTGAAGTGATAAGGGGGACATTCATTTGTTTGGTTTAGATGCCGACATGATATTTAGAATACCGGCACTGTTAATTGCTCTGACTGTACATGAATATGCACACGCTAGGGCAGCTGTAGCCTTAGGAGACCCGACACCCCGGATTATGGGGCGGTTGACGTTGAATCCGGTAGTACACCTTGACCCGATTGGCTTGCTGATGTTGTGGTTGTTTAGGTTTGGCTGGGCCAAACCGGTGCAAATCAATCCCAGTTATTTTAAAGACTATCGTCAGGGAATGGTACTTGTAGCGCTGGCTGGACCTGCTTCTAATATGGCATTAGCGCTAATTACGGCTTTTGCTATCGGGATTTTGGCTAAATTGCAATTGCTCAGCGGCGATTGGGTTAAGGTTTTGTGGATGCTGTACAGCTATAATATCATCCTGGCCGTTTTTAATTTATTGCCCATACCGCCGCTTGACGGATCAAAAGTATTCGCAAATCTACTGCCAGGCCGGCAGGGGGCTATATTTGAGCAGATGGAACAATATGGTTCGTTTATCCTCATCGCCCTGGTGTGCGTTGGCGTAATTGGAGCAATTCTCAATCCACTAGTAAGGAGATTAGACTTTATTATCAACGCAATAGTTATGACAATTTTGTAGCAGGAGGCAATCGATATGAATAAAAAGCGTATTTTTAGTGGCATGCAGCCGTCAGGGAAGTTTCATATGGGCAATTATCAGGTGCTTAATAACTGGATTAAATTACAGGATGAGTATCAATGTGTGTACTCGATTGTTGACTGGCATGCACTTACGTCTTCCTATGAAGATACTAGTAAAATTCCGGAGCGTATTGAAGGTATTGCGCTTGACTGGCTGAGCGCCGGTCTTGACGCTGAGAAAAACATAATTTTTGTTCAGTCCCATGTTAAGGAACATGCTGAACTTCATTTATTGTTGTCGATGATGACGCCATTGTCCTGGCTTGAACGAGTTCCTACCTACAAAGACAAGCTGCAGCAGCTCGGCGATATGGGCAAGGAAATTAATACCTACGGGTTTCTCGGCTACCCGGAGCTACAGACGGCAGATATTATACTATATAAGGCTAATGCCGTGCCGGTGGCTGAAGACCAGTTGCCCCATCTTGAATTAGCGCGAGAGATTGTCCGGCGTTTTGCCAACTTGTATCAACCGGTATTCCCTGAGCCTCAACCCATTTTAAGCCCGCTCTTACCTGGTATTGACGGCCGTAAAATGAGTAAATCCTATGGTAATGAGATTCCCTATGCCGCAGAGCCGGACGAGCTTAATGCCCGGGTACGAATGATGCTTACCGATCCCCAGCGAGTTAAGAAAACTGATGCAGGTAATCCTGACATTTGTACAGTGTATACGTTTCATAAAATTTTCACTGAGGAGTATGCTGACATTGCCGGCCAATGCCGCAGTGCCGGCATTGGCTGTGTCGACTGTAAAAAGCGGCTAGCCGGCAAGATGACGACAACACTGGCTGATGTTCACGGACGCCGCAGAAAGCTAGCCGACAACCCGGCTAAAATTAAAGAATTATTGGCTTTCGGAGCCGAACGGGCGCGTAAAATCGCGGCAGCTACTATGGAAGAGGTGCGGGCCGTTATGAATTTGTCGTAAATAGTATTATGGCCGGCTACACGATTAAGTTAGAAACGTTTCAAGGACCATTAGACTTGTTGATGCACTTGATTGAAAAGCATCAAATTGACATTTACGATATCCCCATTGCAGAGGTTACTGAACAATACTTAGATTATCTCGCAGCTATGGAAGAATTTAATATTGATGCAGCTAGCGAGTTTTTGGTTATGGCTGCTACACTGCTGCAAATAAAATCGCGCATGCTATTGCCGCGTCCGGCTGTAAGCGAGGCAGTTGACGATGAGATTGATCCCCGCCAGCAGCTTGTTGAGCGGCTGATTGAATATCGTAGATTTAAGCAAATCTCGCAAGTGCTGCATCAGTTTAGCGGCCAGCGAAACAAGTACTTTACCCGGTTGCCGCAGGAATTTGCCCAACAGTTTCCACTGCCTAAAGGACTCGCAATTGATGACTTGATTAAAGCGTTTGCCGCACTATTTGAAAGCAGTGTTTCTGATTTTGCGGTAATTGCCCCGGAAGAGATCAGTGTTAAGGATAAAATGTATGATATTATCACTTTGCTTAGAGATAATAACGGACAATTGGAATTTGGCAAGGCAATGATTCGGACAGGCTCCCGCACAGAGGTAATTGTCGCATTTTTAGCTTTATTGGAACTGATCAGGTTAAAGCGGATTAGCATTTGTCAACAACAGCCATTTGCCCCTATTTATCTTACGTTAAAGGAGTGAAGATAACATATGTTTTACCGGCATTTGCAAGGGCCTATCGAAGCCCTGCTGTTTGCTAGCGGACAGCCGCTGCCGGCAGATAAAATTGCCGGCATACTTAACATCCATATCGATGATGTATATATGCTGCTTGATGACCTGGCAGCATCAATGTCGGCTGAAGCACGGGGGTTGACTATTGTTGAGGTAGCAGGCGGCTTTCAATTGTGTACAAAGCCGGACTATGCCGATATTGTGGGCAAGCTGGCTAACATTCACGAAAGCAGGCTGTCAACTGCGGCTCTGGAGACGTTGGCTATTGTTGCTTTTAAACAGCCTGTCACCAAACAAGAGGTTGAAAGTATCCGGGGTGTTAAGGTCGATAGAGTAATTAGCACGCTGTTAGAGCGGATGCTGATTAAAGAAACAGGACGTAAAGAGGCAATCGGTCGGCCTGTTTTGTACGGGACAACAAGCGAGTTTTTACAATGTTTTGGACTAAAGAGTCTCGATGATTTACCTGCTATCGCCAATCTACTTCCCGATACTGCTCAAGAAGGATAAGACAGCCGTTAAGGTTGTCTTTTTTCTTGCATTTAAGTTCTACATGATGAATAGCGAACAGTAAAAAAACAAAAATTAGAGAGGATGAGCAATGAGGGGGAAAGCATGAATAATTTGATGATTTTTTTAGTAGCTGTTGTAGTTTTGCTATTTATGCTTTTGAGAATAAACATATATATTGATCTTCATGCTTGCCGGCACAACGAAAACGACCATATAACCCTGGCTATTTATGCACTCCGGCCACTATTCGTGTATACGATTAAGATTCCAATGCTAGAGATTATCCGCTACAATGATTTACCCTGGATAACTTCAAAAATAAAAGCACCTGAAGGGGGGAGCGAAGGCCATATCGCTCGTGAGCAGCGTTTTGTAAAGAAAACTGCCGGACTACTTATCGGCAACCCAAAAAAATTCAAAAAGCTTATACAGGGAATCAGACAGTTTATCAATGGATATCGATACTATATAAATACGCTGGTAGCTTCACTGCATTGCGAAAGACTCGATATTAGGGCTAAATATGGGTTTGAGGACGCGGCTTATACCGGAATTATGATGGGGGTTTTGGGAGCAGCTCAGGGATTGCTGCTGTCATCGCTCTATAAGCGGCTGAGTATGGACACGCAGCCAAATATTAGAATTGTGCCGCTATATGGCAAGAGTTATTTTGAAATTGAACTGAGGTGTATATTCAGAATAAGACTTGGCAAAGTTATTAGTGCGACTATGGCTATTTTAAAAAAAATATCGCACAGGGAGGCGACTCGCAGTGGCTGAGCATCCAATACAGGGTTTGATGAAAACTGCTATGGAAAGTATCAAAGGTATGGTTGACGTCAATACAATTGTCGGCGATGCCGTTGAGACTCCGGATGGAACAATCATTATTCCAATTTCACGGGTAACATTTGGTTTTGCCGCCGGCGGCGGCGATTATGAAGCCGAAGAGACGAAAACGGCTCTGGAGCATCCTTTTGGCGGCGGCAGTGGTGCTGGCGTCAGTGTTAAACCGGTTGGCTTTTTAGTATGTTCACCTACAAACGGTGTTCGCTTTATGTCAGTGGAAAGTAATCTTCTGTATGACAGGCTTATTGATATGGTGCCGCAAGTCATGGGTAAGATTGAAAACATGATTCGTAGTAAGAATGATGAGGATGCCGATCTGGAACAACTTGCCCGAACTGCAGAAACGCAAGCGGCACAGCACCATTCCGCTCAGACCAATCTGTGACATTATGACCTAATATTACGGTGAAAATGTAAATCAGGATTGCAAAAAACCCACACATGGATGTGTGGGTTTTTTGCATATAAATTATAGATGTAATTAATGAGCTAGATCATCTAGCTTGTTTTTAATCTGAGTGGAATGCAGAGCCTCTGCTTCGGCAAAATGCTTGAACATTTTAGCGACTTCTCGGTCATTGATCCGGTCGGCAAAACTTTGATAGTCACGCACAAGCTCCTGCTTTTGGGTAAGAGTAGTACGTAAGGCGGTTTTGAGATCAAGCGTTTCCATAGTAATTACCTCCTTATTTTTGTTACTATTATCTCCGATTGGGGTAAAATAATGCCATCGGATAAAATTTGTAACAAAATAATTTTGACCTATGGAAGACTTAATTATATAATAGTTTTTAGTTTAACCGGATATTGTGGTTCTCCTTTAAGTTGGAATTAAGGAGTAGCTAAGTCCGGGATAAACGAAACTAACGAAAGGATTGGCTTAATGCGACAAATAGTTAATCTTGGAGTAACTTTCTGGATGTGCCTGATGTTCGTACCAACTGTTGGTCTGGCGTCAAACTATCCGCCGGAAGTGACTGCCAAGGCGGCAATTGTAATGGAAGCAGCTACTGGGAAAGTGCTATATGGAAAAAATGAAACAGAACGGCGCTATCCTGCAAGTACGACTAAGATTATGACGCTAATTACTGCGCTTGAATACGGAAAACTTGATGATACTGTAACTGCCAGTGCTAACGCCGCAAATACTGAAGGATCTTCGCTATGGTTAACGCAGGGTGAGCAGCTTAGTATGCTGGATATGCTATACGGCATAATGCTTATTTCAGGTAATGATGCGACGGTAGCCGTAGCTGAACATATTTCTGGGTCTATAGACAAATTTGCTGGTCTGATGACCGAAAAGGCTCACGCTATAGGCGCTGAAAACAGTAACTTCATGAATTCGAGCGGCCTGCCGGATGAAAATCATTACACGACTGCTTATGATTTGGCAAAAATCACCTCATATGGATTTAAAAATCCGCTATTTACCCAGATCGTTTCAACCGAACACAAAGTCATACCTTGGTTTGGTAAAGATTATGACCGTGATCTTTACAATGAAAATAAATTATTATGGCAGTATAGCGGCGCTAACGGCGTTAAGACAGGTTATACTGACGCTGCCGGCCGCTGCTTGGTTTCGGCCGCTCAGCGCAACGGCGTTCAAATAATTGTTGTTGTATTAAACAGTGAATTGATGTGGGATGATTCGATTAAATTACTCGATTATGGCTTCTCCCAAGTTAAGCAGGTACCTGTCGTCAACCGCGGCGATATATTGAAGACAGTTACAATCAATCAGGGTAAAGCCGGTGAGGTCAGGCTAATCGCAACGAGCGATATCGTCGTAGCAATGGCGGACGACGAACGTGATAAATTTTCCACTGTAATTGAAGCGCAGAATAAATTAAATGCTCCGGTTACACTCGGCCAAAAACTAGGTGCTGTCAAAGTTCTGTACAACGGTAAGGAAGTTGCCAGTTCAGATTTGATTGCTGACAAGTCGGTCGCCCAAAAATCCTTTTTCGGTTTGTTGTGGGGAATTGTACGGGGATTGCTGACATTTGTAATCCAAACCTTTGCCTAAGCTGCAGCGAATGTTCTGTCCCCGTTCTAGTCTGCCAACATCTGTCATACCATCATAATGGGTGATGTTGACGATGGTTAACGTAATTTGGCTGCTCCTTATAACCAGCGGTATTATTTATGCCGGTTTCAATGGTAGAATTGAGGTAGTTACAGCAAGCTCGATTAGTGCCGCTAAAAGTGCAGTGGAACTGGCTATTAATTTAATCGGGGTTATGTGTTTGTGGCTGGGCATCATGAAAATTGCCGAGGCATCAGGGCTGATTAAGGTTATTTCTTATATACTAAACCCAGTTGTCGGCCTGCTATTTCCCAGCGTACCGAGAAACCACCCGGCTATGGGTGCAATCATCATGACAATCAGTGCTAATCTGCTGGGGTTGGGCAATGCTGTAACACCGCTTGGCATTAAAGCGATGCAAGAACTGCAAACCCTCAACCCTAAAAAAGATACGGCCACTGCTGCTATGTGTACCCTGCTGGCACTGTGTACAACAGGGTTTACGCTTGTGCCGGCAACGATAATTGCCTTACGGTCAGCGGCAGGTTCGGTCAATCCTGCAGAGATTGTCGGATCGACTCTTGTTGTCAGTCTGGTTGCCACTATTTTTGTTTTAGTTGTTGACCGGTTGTGCCGGGCAGTCTGGAAACGGCAATAGGGGGCTGAGCGGTGCTGATTAGACTTTGTGAGCAACTGTCGGTTTGGGCTATTCCTGCCGTATTGTTTGTTATTCCGGCTATTGGTTATTTGCGGGGTGTAAAAGTATATGAAGTCTTTGTCGAGGGAGCCAGTGAAGGCTTTTATACGGCCATTCGCATTCTACCATGTCTTGTAGCCATGCTGGTGGCTATCAGTATATTTCGGGCATCGGGCGCGATGGATGCCTGTGTATCATCGATAGAGCCGGTACTGAGGCTGCTTGGTGTACCCTCTGATCTTGTTCCGCTAGCCATCATGCGGCCGTTGTCCGGCAGCGGATCCTTGGGAATGGCAACAGAACTTCTGAATACATATGGCCCGGATTCACTTGTTGGCCGTATCGCCTCAACAGTATTAGCTAGTACGGACACTACATTTTATGTATTAACAGTATATTTTGGCGCAATCGGCCTCAGTAATCCCCGTTACGCTGTACTAGTAGGACTGTCTGGTGATATTGTTAGTTTTCTGGCTTCAATTTATATATGTCAATTTGTGTTTGGCGCTTAACTGGCAACGGATTCGTTGTCAGTTTTTCTTTTGTGCTGACTGTGGCACATTGCAGGGGACTGAATACACTGTAATGTGATGTAACGCAGGGAATTGGAGGGAAATCCATGATTAAAGTGGTAGTGGTTGGCGGTGGCTGGGCTGGTTGTGCCGCAGCGTTAGCGGCAGCGAAAGCCGGTGCTCAGGTAGTCTTGTATGAACGCACCGATTTATTGCTAGGAACCGGATTAGTGGGGGGCATATTCCGCAACAATGGCCGATTTACAGCAGCTGAAGAGGCTATTGCCATGGGTGGCGGGGATTTATTTGTAGCTATGGATGCCAACAGCAGGCATCGGGAGATACATTTTCCAGGACATAACCATGCATCATTTTATGATGTAACGACAATGGAACCTTTAGTAAAAAAGATCTTGCAAAATTATGGAATCGAAATCAAAACAAGTGTGCGCATTTCTAATGTGGTAAAATACGGTAAAAAAATTCAATATTTGCTCAATGATAACCAGGAAAGTATTCAAGGCGATGTTTTTGTGGATGCTACAGGCACCGCCGGACCAATGGGCAACTGCTTAAAGTATGGTAACGGATGTGCCATGTGTATTCTCCGCTGTCCAACTTACGGTCCTAGGGTAAGTGTTACCGCTAAGGCAGATGTAAAGGAAATCATGGGAAAGAAAGCAGATGGTACTTTTGGAGCCATGAGCGGAGCCTGCAAAATCAATAAAGATTCTTTAGGACCTGAGCTTAAAGACCGGTTAGAAAAAGAAGGTATGGTTGTCATTCCCATGCCGGATAACCTGAAAAAGTCTGGTATGCTTGGCAAAAAAGCGTGTTCGCAGTACGCTATTGCCGATTATGCTGAAAATATCGTGTTGATCGATACTGGCCATGCTAAACTTATGACGCCGTTCTTCCCGCTTGACATGCTAAGGACGATACCGGGCCTGGAAAGGGCCCGCTATGTAGATCCGTATTCAGCTGGCGTTGGCAATTCCATACGGTATTTGGGTATTGCTCCATGTGCAAGTTCATTGAAAGTAGAGGGAATCGACAACTTATTCTGTGCAGGTGAAAAAGCAGGGATTATGGTGGGACACACAGAGGCTGTAATCAGCGGTTTACTAGCTGGTCATAATGCCGTTCGCTATTGCTTGGATATGAAGTATCTGGAATTGCCGCCAGAACTGGCAGTAGGGGATTTTATTACGTTTATTCATGAACAGATGAATACAGAGGAAGGCATAAAACTTCGCTATACCTTTTCCGGCTCGGTTTATTTTGAACGGATGCAAAGACTGGGTCTGTATTCGGCGCAACGGAGCGAAATTAACAAGCGTGTGGCCAAAACCGGGTTGGCCGATATCTATACTGCTAATCTGGTATAAGGAGGTGCAAACATGCTAAAAAGATTGCCGATGAAATGCATTGATATCAACTCGCCTTACTGTCCATGCCTGCTATCACAAACTAACCACTGTACGTTTTGCAGCCATCTGAAAGGTGAAGCGGTATGTGATTGCAACTGGAGTGGCGTGTGCATACTATATGAAAAGAAGTGGCAGCAAAATACAGATATTTGGAGAGCTGATGCCGACAGGCCTGTTCGGCTGGAGTCGGATACCGAATTTATTATAAAACAAAAAATTGCTGAACATACATATCTGTTAGAAATCGAAGTGCTGCCTGAGCTTGCTCAGTCACTGACAAGGTCTGGCGCGTTTGTGTTTATGCGCCGTCCGGCTGATCAACATTTTTATTATTTTCCGGTAGGTGTCATGAATGTTAGCGGCAACAATATCGAGGTAGTTATCGAAACTATGGGACCAAAATCGTCGCGATTATTTATCGATGATAACAATCGGATATTGGTGCGGGGACCATATTTTAATGGTATTTTTGGTCAACCCTGGATTGACAATGTATTTAATGGTAAAATATTATTAATAGCTGGGGGTATGGGACAACCGCCTGCTATGCCGATTGCTCATCGACTGGTCGAAAACAATAATAATATCACGGCTATCTTAGCACCTGGGAAAATTGGTACAGTGTTTATTGCCGAAGAGCTGTCAAAACTTGGAATACAAATACAACAGGTTGCCTCGATGCGGCAGTTTGGCATGCATGCACTCACTGAAATTTTGACTGACAGTGAGCTGTGTCCGGAACTGATCGTTAGTGCCGGTCCTGATGAGCAGCATTATGGCATTATCGCCGCTATGCAGTCGGCCGGAGTCAATCTTCCCATGGCAGCTACGAATAATACGACAATGTGTTGTGGCGAAGGGATTTGCGGTAGTTGTGAACGACTAACCAAGAATAACAGCAGGGTGCGAACTTGTAAAGTCCAGACAGATTTCAGCCAGTTTATCCAAGAATAATATAATAAATAAGTAACGAAAGTAGGAGTCAAAATTCAATGTTGGAACGTTTGCAGAAAGTAATTGCTCAAGCGGGTATTGCCTCACGGCGGGATGCCGAGGAACTTATTACAGCAGGACGCGTCACAGTCAATGGTAAAACCGTGACTGAACTAGGTACCAAAATTGAGCCGGGGCGAGACAGGGTTAGTGTTGACGGTAAACCTCTTAAAGCTGAAAAGGATGTGTATATTTTACTCTACAAGCCTAAAGGTGTAGTAACGACACTGGACGATCCGCGCGGACGCAAGACGGTATCTGATCTTGTTGCCAAAGTGCCGGAGAGGATTTATCCTGTGGGACGGCTCGACTACAATACAGAGGGCTTGCTGATTATGACAAATGATGGTGATTTAACACACACATTAACTCACCCGAGTCATGAAATTTCGAAAACATATCTGGCTAAGGTTGAAAGGTATCCGTCTGAGGATAAGCTCGACAAGCTGCGAGTGGGGATAAAACTCGCAGACGGCGTTACCGCTCCTGCTAAAATTAATGTTGTAGCCATAGACCGTGAAAAAGAATTAACGACTCTGGAAATTATTATTTATGAGGGAAAGAACAGACAGATCCGCCGGATGTGTGAGGCGATTGGTCATCCGGTCAATAACTTGAAACGAATTCAATATGCTTTTTTAACGTTAGAAGGACTTCACCGGGGGCAGTACCGCCATCTGCGCGCCAGTGAAGTTGAAGCGCTCAAACAACTTGGCAGGAAATAAAACAAATAATTTATCTTAACCATTGAGTCAAGACCCCCGCCTCTACAGGCGGCTTTAGTTCAGGTGGAGTAGAGTCTCCACCTGAAACCCCGATGTTTCAGCTTTGCTGAAACAAGCTCACTTTACCCTTATTACTTAAGACAAGATATTAGCAAGAAAGGAAGAAGTTTTAAAGGAGGAGCTTTCGTAATCGGTGTAATAAACGAGCGTGTACTTCGAATTTTTAATGAGTTTTGTGTATTAATAAACATGACGTTGGTTGCCGCAAAGCTTTATATTAGCCAGCCTGCAGTTAGTCAAGCAATCAAGGAATTGGAAAAAGAGCTTCAAGTTTCATTAGTTGACCGTAAAAACAAAATGGCGCTGACCGATGCAGGAGAAGTCTATTTTGAATATGTTAAACGGATATTAAATCTCTATGATGAAAGTTATAGTTTTTTACAAGATATTGCTAGGCTGGAAAAAGGACGAATAAAACTCGGCGCCAGTACGACGATAGGCATTTATATCCTTCCAGACATCATTGGCCAATTTATTAAACAATTCGACGGAATTGATGTGGCTTTGGCAATTGAAAACACAAAGCACATTACCGATAAAGTGTTGGAATGTGCTATTGATTTTGCATTTGTAGAAGGGGTGGTTAATGAGCCGGATATTGTTATAGAAGAATTTTGTATAGACGAACTAACGATAATTGTACCACCGGATCATATATTGGCTCAGGCCGGTATTATAGATGCACAGGATTTATTAAAAGAAAAAATCATTATGCGTGAAAGCGGTAGCGGCACACGGGAAATATTTGAGAATGTGCTGACGGCGCATCACGTACAATACAGTATTGCCCTTGAGTTGGGCAATACTGAAGCTATAAAAAATGCTGTGGCAGCCGGCATGGGCCTATCCTGTGTTTCGGAGAGATGCATAAAAAAAGAGTTGACGGCTGGGTCTTTAGTAAAGGTAAAACTTGATGGTATAGAGTTTATACGACGCCTGAACTTGATTTATCATCGTGATAAAGATATAATACCCCTTTTTTGCAAGTTTATTGATTTTGCCCGAAACACTATTAATAACTATAAGTAATAGTTATAAAAATAATGAAGTATTGATATTTCCCCTTATTGCGTTTCTTTTCTACAATAGGGATAGAAATAGACGTTATAGGGGGATTTTTATGTTGGCGCGAAACTATAAAGGAATCATTCTGGTATTGGCGATTAGTGCAATAGCTTACATGATTCAGAAGTTGGATTTTATTCAGCAGCTTAATATTAGTATATTGCTTATGGCGATTTTATTAGGGACTTTAATTAAAAACACTTTTTCGTTACCAGTAGCGTTTAACGGCGGTATTGATTTTTGTTCTAAGCGGGTTTTACGACTGGCGGTAATTCTTATGGGATTTCGCATGAGCTTGGCAGATATAGGAGCAATGGGTGTTCAGGTGATTGTTCTGATAGTAGTGATATCTGGACTAACTTTATGGTTTACCAAATATGTAGGGGGGAGACTTGGTATCCCATGAAGCTTATTACTTTATTGGGTTGTGGTACATCTATTTTGGTGCGGCCGCTATAGCTGCTGTAAACTCCGTTATTAAGGGCGATGATAAAGATGTTGCATATTCTATCGGTGTAGTTACATTGTTTGGTACGCTGTTTATGTTCCTTTATCCGCTGTCTTTCTTAATCTTTAAAATGAATGAGTTAGTCTATTTGCTTTGGGTGGGGACTTCGATTCATGAAGTTGCACAGGTGGTGGCTGCTGGTTTCGCAATTTCACAGGATGTTGGCGCTGAAGCAACGATGGTAAAGCTGATCAGAGTTCTGCTTATTATCCCGGTAACATTGTTGTTAGCCTATAGCAGCAACCCGATAGGTGACGGAACGAAACCTAATTGGCGCGGGATAACGATTCCCTGGTTTGTTATAATGTTCTTGGCAGTAGTTGTGATTAATTCTTATGTTGGAATGCCGCATCAGGTAAGAAATATATTGATTGACATAGACGGGTGGCTGATGACGGTCGCTATGGCAGCGTTAGGGTTAGGAATAAAATTGGTTGATGTGAGGAAAATGGGAGTAAGGCCTTTGTTTCTTGGATTGGTATCATCTGTTTTTATTTCCGGCTTCAGTATATTGGCAATAGTAGCCTTTAGGGGTTAGCTGCACTGTATGCACAGTTTTTCAAAAAAAACTGAAACTTGAGGAACGTAGGCGCTTGAAATATTAGTAAATAGGTGTGAGGCTTATATGAATGAGCGGTGGCTACGCATTATTAACGAACTTAGTATTTGCGGAAAAATGACGTTGGTTGCGGACAAGCTCAATATTAGTCAGCCTGCAATTAGTAAGGCCGTAAGAGAAATGGAAGAATACTTTGGCGTAAGGTTGTTTGACCGTATAGGGAAAAGAATGGTGCCGACCTATGCAGGAGAAGTTTATCAGGGATATGTTCAGCGTATTTTAAACCAGTACGCAGAAAGTCGTGAAGCAATACAAGATATTTTAGCGATGAAATGCGGAAGTATTAAGTTAGGTGCCAGTACGACCTCGGGAATTTATGTTTTGCCCGATATTGTCGGACAACTTGTAAAATTGTATCCGGGAATAGACGTGTCGATCATAATTGAGAATACCAGTCAAATAGCGGAATTGATTATAAATAATGCTGTCGATTTTGCGTTTGTTGAAGGGTCGATTCATAAAAAGAATATTGTAATAGATGAATTTTGCAAGGATAATCTGACTATGATTGTACCGTCGGGTCATGCATGGGCTAAAGCAGGATTTATTGATCCTAAACGACTGATAGAAGAGAAGCTTATTATGCGGGAAAGCGGCAGTGGAACACGGGAAGTATTTGAGAATGTGTTAAATGCGAATCAAATACCATATAATGTTACTTTTGAGTTAGGCAATACGGAAGCAATTAAAAATGCTGTAGCAGCCGGACTTGGAATATCGTGTGTCTCGGAAAGATGCATTGTTAAGGAATTGGCGGCAGGAACACTGGAAAAAGTAGAGCTGAGCGGAATAGAAATAAAACGTCCGTTTAATCTGATATATCATCAGGACAAGTGCATGACGGAAAGGTTTAATACGTTTGTAGAGATGGCCTGGTTAATGGTAAACAAGCACAGGAAAAAGTTTTAAGCGTAAAGTTCTGCGAGGCCTTTAGTTAGGGGCAGACTGAAGCCACCTGTTTTACGGGTGGTCATGACTTTTTTTGAGAAAACATTCATGCCATTCATGAGTTTGTCATGGACACCTAACCAATAAAAATGAATGGCTGGCTATCTTGTCAATTGATTGTTCTTGTATGAAGAAGAAATCAGCCGCACTTACAGTAGTCGTTGGGATATCGTGACCTTTTTCAAATGCACTAAGTCCTTATTGTGGATTACAGCAAGAGTTTTAAGGACGTTCGCATTATTTGCTAATCAGTCATATAGCTCTTGTGTTTTTCACGCTATATCTCCTTGCCTGGCAGCATCGACAAAATACAGATGAACGTACTAAAAACAGATAATGTTTTTTATATCTATCAGCAATGAAAGTGAGTGTGCGATCTATGAAACACGTTCTCGTTATCGGCGGCGGTGCGGCCGGCTTAATGGCCGCCGTCAGCGCCGCACAACATGGCGCCCAAGTAACAATACTCGAAAAAATGAAAGATGTTGGACGTAAACTGCTTATTACCGGTAAAGGACGCTGTAATATTACTAATAGCTGTGATCTATCTGAACTCGTTAAAAACATGCCAGGTAATGGTGTGTTTTTATATAGTGCGTTTAATGCCTTCAACAATCAAGATCTCGTCAATTTTTTTGAACAAGCCGGTTTGCCCACCAAGGTTGAACGTGGTGGTCGAGTTTTTCCAGTAAGTGACCAAGCCAGAGACGTCATTAAAACATTTGCCGATCAATTGTCCAAGCTTGGTGTTACAGTAAAAACCGGACAAATAGTAAGAAAAATTTTTTTTGAAAATGGCCGCGTTGCCGGGGTCAGAGCGGGAAATACTGAATATAAGGCCGATGCTGTTATTGTGGCAACAGGCGGCGCTTCGTACCCTGGCACAGGTTCCACAGGCGACGGTTATAGCCTGGCGCAGGCCGCCGGTCACAGCATTATTGCCATTAAACCATCGCTGGTGCCACTAGAAGTTGCCGAAGATTGGATCACTGAGCTGCAAGGTCTGTCACTCAAGAACGTAATGGCAACAGTGCTGAGCGGTGGAAAGAAGGCGGCAGAAGAATTTGGCGAAATGTTGTTTACTCATTTTGGGTTGTCGGGTCCGATTATTTTATCATTAAGCAAAAAGGTTTCAGAGCTATTTGTATCATCACCCGGCATGGAAGTGTCAATTGAGATTAATCTTAAGCCTGCCTTGGCGGCCGAAATTTTGGATAAGCGTTTGCAGCGTGATTTTGCTAAATTATCGAGAAAACAACTAAAAAATTCACTCGGTGAGCTGTTGCCAGCCAAAATTATCCCTGTAGTTGTTGACTTGGCGTTTATTGATCAGGACAAGTTTGTCAATCAAATAACTAAAGAAGAACGGTTGCGCCTACTGACTGTACTACAGCATCTAACTTTTACGATCGTTCGCACGCGGCCGGTGGACGAAGCCATTGTAACGGCCGGTGGCGTCAACACGAAAGAGTTGAATTCCCGGACAATGGAATCAAAACTGGTTCCTGGTCTGTTTTTTGCCGGTGAGGTCATCGATATTGATGGCTATACCGGCGGGTTTAATCTTCAGGCAGCGTTTTCTTCCGGTTATGTGGCCGGTAAGTATGCCGCTGTAGAAGATTAGGTGAAATTACGGCGAGGAGGGTTGGTGTGGAAGACAGGAACCGCATATTCCGACAAAAGAGATTCCTTGCCATTGACCGGCTGCTGATAAGGTTGGCAACCGTCGCTGTTGTCTTATTATTAGTCGCCCAGACGCTTCTCTTAAGCGGGGAGACCCGCAAATATCTTTCACTTGTTGACCGATTGGAAGGAGAGCAGATCATGTCTCCTGTCAACATGTATGCGGCCGATGCTCCCTGGTCGAATCCCAATAATTCTATGAATGCTGTTAATAAAGTAGTGACAAAATCAATTCGTACACTCAGGCCCAATCAGAAAATGAGTATCCGGATGATCAATCCCCCGGCTAGCCTTGACGCCATCGTTACTGTAAATGGAGAGATAGCCGGCAATTTTGGCAGAGGGTTAGTAGAATTGACAATTTATGATGGCGATTACATCGAGATAGATGCAGTCAATGTAAAAAAACATGCCCAATTTATTATTGACAGTCATCGCAGTCAACTGGCATATCCTGTTGGCGGTATTGTCCTTGAAAGTAAAAACAATATGATTATAGTAGGTAAAGTTGTCTTTAAGCGTTAATGTTAGGTTGACAAAAATAAATTGTTTTAGGTAAAGCTGCTTGTAACTCTTTTTCCGTTGGAGGAAATTATCCCTGCACAGGGAATTATAATAATACGAATTAAGGCAATTAGACGTTTTTTAAAGTAGAAACTAGATAATAAAGAGGGATCAATATGGGAGAGAATATTAAGCTAAGCGGAACAACCGGGTTGGTAGGAACAGTCGGCATTCCTGGTGACAAGTCAATATCACACCGCAGTGTAATGCTGGCCGGTCTTGCTGATACTAAGGTAAAAGTGACGAATTTTCTGCACTCTGCCGATTGCGGGGCAACGATTGCATGTATGCGGGCAATGGGGGTCGTTGTCGAAAAGGATGAAATCGGTGACTTAGCTATAATAGGGCGGGGGCTTTTTGGTTTAAGTGAACCTCAGGACGTGCTTGATGCCGGCAATTCAGGTACTACTATGAGACTATTAACCGGTTTATTAGGCGCTCAACAATTTTTCAGCGTCATGACCGGCGATAGTTCGCTGCGAAAACGTCCCATGGGCCGCGCAATAGCACCACTTACGAAAATGGGAATACAGATAACCGGACGGCAACAGTCGCGCTATGCTCCGCTGGCTATTTCACCGGCCGGACAGGTTGAGGGCATAGAATATGAGATGCCTGTTGCCAGTGCCCAGGTCAAGTCGGCTATTTTGCTGGCAGCGTTATACGCCGGCAACTCATCAACAATTATTGAGCCGATGCCCTCGCGGGATCATACTGAGCGCATGCTTGAGACATTTGGCGTTCCGATCGTGAAAAATGGCCGGGCAATTACCCTTCATCCCGTACAGGCGCTTACAGCTCCTGAGCTAATTAACGTACCTGGCGATATCAGCTCGGCTGCTTTTTGGCTTGTAGCCGCCTCAATTATTCCGAACAGTCAGCTTACCCTTACAAATGTTGGCGTTAATCCGACGCGTACCGGCATTCTTGATGTCCTGAAACAAATGGGGGCAGATATTACGATCACCAATGAACGCTGGAGCGGTCGTGAACCGGTTGCTGATATCATTGTGCGATCAGCTAAGCTTAAGGGAGTGACAATTGAGGCCGATATCATCCCCCGACTGATTGACGAAATCCCAGTACTGGCTGTAGCCGCTTTATTTGCCGACGGGCGAACTGTGGTGCAAGGAGCAGAAGAACTTAGAGTCAAAGAAACTGATAGATTAAAAGCTGTAGCCGTCGAACTTGGCAAGATGGGGGCGAAAATTACCGAAAATGACGACGGTCTTAGCATTGAGGGGCCGCAGCAACTTGAGGCTGCCGTGTGCCATTCTCATGACGATCATCGTATGGCCATGGCTTTGGCTATAGCCGGCGTTGCTGCTCATGGGGTGGAAATTCAAGAACCAGACTGCGTGCAAGTGTCGTATCCCGACTTTTTTACCGTACTCTCTGCACTACGGCGGGATGAATAGGAGATGGTCATTTATGAAGCGCTTAACTATTGCCATTGACGGACCGGCAGGAGCAGGCAAGAGTACTGTCGCTAAACTGGTCGCCAAGAAATTGGGATATACCTATATTGATACTGGCGCTATGTACCGGGCTGTAGCCTGGCAGTCATTACATGAAAACATAGCATCTGACAATGAGGCAATTGCTGGTCTGGCCCGTAATCTTGACTTGTCGTTAACATATGTCGATGGTAACACAGCCGTTGCCGTTAACGGCAGAGATATTACCGAAGCTATTCGTAGGCCGGAAGTTAGCCGGTTGGTAGCCGCGGTAGCGCAAGTACCGGCTCTCAGGCAAGTGATGCTTGTATTGCAGCGAAATATGGCGGTTGACGGCGGGGTAGTGATGGATGGCCGGGATATTGGCACCTATGTTTTGCCTAATGCTGATATCAAAGTATTTTTGACAGCCTCGATTGCCGAGCGTGCTAAACGCCGGTGGCATGAGTTAACTAAAAGCGGATATACCATCAGTTTAGCCGAGCTGGAAAATGAGATAGCCTGTCGTGATAAAGCAGACAGTGAACGGGACATTGCGCCGCTGATCGCGGCTGCCGACGCTGTTACCATTGATACTACTACATTATCTATTGCTGATGCTGTCGACGCGATATTAACGTTATGCAAGGAGTAGCGGGCCTATGTATAATTTGTTGCATTTGCTATTTAGGACACTATTTTCGTTGTTCTTTCGCTGGCAAGTAAGTGGTGCTGATAAAATTCCCGTCACGGGGGGCGTTATTATTGCCGCCAATCATATTAGTCTCTGGGACCCGCCAGTTATTGGCGCTGCCATAACGCGGCAAATTCATTTTATGGCCAAAGAACAATTGTTTGCTAACACAGTATTTGCTTGGCTCATCTCACGGCTTGGCGCTTTTCCTGTCAGACGTGGAATGGCTGACAGGACAGCCATTCGCACTGCTTTATCGCTACTGGAAGACGGTAAGGTGCTGGGACTGTTTCCTGAAGGCACACGCAGCAAAACGGGCAAGCTGGGCCGGCCAGAACCAGGATTGGCTATGCTGGCGGTAAAAGCGGGGGTACCTGTCGTGCCGACAGCGATTATCGGAACGAATAACGTGTTCCGGGAGGGGAACCTGTTGCCTAAGTTCAAAATTATTTTCGGCAAACCGTTGATATTTACGAGAGATAATAAAGACGGTTTAGCTGATATAAGTGGCAAGATTATGGAAGAAATTGATCGTTTGCTCAATGAAGAAAAACACAACCGAAATATAGCCGGGTAGGCGCAGTATGGATAAATGCACAATCGAGGTATTAGATGGCAATCTATCAATTATTCTCGTTCAGCGTATCGCGATCATTGCCGTTTTTGCCTATGTACTATCACACACCCAGGCGTTTCGCCTGATATTTAAAGAAGACACTACCAGGCGCGAAAAACTGATTTTAATTTTAATTTTTTCCCTAATTTCAATTGCCGGCACCTATTTTGGGATTCCGATCGAAGGGGCGCTAGCAAACGTCCGGGACACCGGCAGTATCGTTGCAGGGCTTTTAGCCGGCCCGCTAGTAGGCGCAGTTACGGGTCTAATCAGTGGGCTGCACCGTATTTTTCTCGGCGGCTTTACCGCATTTGAGTGCGGGGTTGTCACGATGACCGGCGGTATATTGGCCGGCTATATTCACAAGCGTTTAAAACCTAAAACGCCGGAGTGGATTACAGGGGTAATTACTGCCGTCGGGGTTATTATGCTAAGCATGGGCGTTATTGTCGTATTTGCTAAACCTTCTGATGCAGCCTGGTCGCTCGTTAGTCAAATAGCTATCCCAATGTCGCTGGCGAATGCTATCGGTACTGCCGTCTTTATGATTATCATTCATAATGCTAGACAGCATCAGACTAAAATTGCTGCCTTGCAAACGCATAAAGCACTAAAAATTGCCAATGAAACATTACCGCATTTCCGGCTAGGACTCAATCCGGTATCGGCCGAAAAAGTTGCTGCTAATATATTAAATATGACTTCGGCCGCAGCCGTGGCGATTACCGACCTTCAGCGGGTATTAACCCATATCGGGCTGGGCAGTGATCATCATGTTAAAGGTATGGCTGTTACAAACCTTGCCAAAATCGACCTGAAACAAGGCCAAGTTACTATAGTTCAGACTCAGGATGGTATTGGCTGCAACACGTTGTCCTGTCCGCTGAAGTCGGCCATTATGGTACCGCTATACTGCCAAGATGAGCTTATCGGCTGCTTGCAGATTTACTATGACCGCGAAGAAGCGGCAACAGCTCTTGACATTGAATTTGCCCAGGGTCTTGGCCAGGTTTTCAGCACTCAGCTTGAACTGGCTGCTTTTCAACAGAAGGCTGAGCTGACCGCAAAAGCAGAATTGAAAGCTTTGCGGGCCCAGATCAACCCTCATTTTTTATTTAATTCACTTAATACGATTGTCTCGTTATGTCGAACGAACCCGGAAAGCGCTCGCCATTTGCTGATTGAGCTTAGCGAATTTTTCCGGCGTAGTCTTAAAGCTGCCCGTGATTTTGTAACACTTAAAGAAGAACTTGAACATGTTGATTCTTACCTTGCATTGGAACAGGCTCGTTTTGGCCAGCGGCTGACTATCAAGCAGGATATTGAGCCGGCGGCGATGGATAGCTTAATACCTACCTTTACTCTACAGCCTTTAGTTGAAAATGCGGTAAAGCATGGACTTTTATCTCAGCAAAACGGTGGCACAGTTACAATCTCTGCCAAAACAACCGGCGAGCAGATTAAAATTGTCATCGCCGACAATGGCCAAGGGATACCACTAGCCATTCAAGAGCAGATTTTGGAGTATGGATTTGGTAAGGGGGCCGGAGTTGGTCTAACAAATGTCAATGAACGTTTAAAAACGATATACGGTCCTAAGCATGCTCTGACTATTAACAGTGTTGAGGGCCAGGGAACGACAATCATACTACATATTCCCATTGATGTGGAGGTAGTGATAAATGACTGACCAGTTACGCACAATGAGAGTAATGATCGTTGATGATGAAGAACCGTCGCGCGACGAGTTGCGCTACTTATTAGAAAAGTTTAAGGACATTCAAATAATCGGTGAGTTTAACAATGGCGAACAAGCGCGTAAGGCTGTTCGTACGCTTAAGCCTCACCTCATCTTTATGGATATTGAGATGGCAGGATTAAATGGTATTCAAACAGCGGAAAAGATGATTAACAATACGATAGTCCCGCTGCTCGTTTTTGCTACCGCTCATGAAGCGTTTGCTGTAAAAGCGTTTGAACTCAATGCCGTTGACTATTTATTAAAGCCTTTTTCCGTTAAAAGAGTAACAAAATGCATTGAAAAAGTCCGTAGTCTGCTGGTCGAAACAGGTTCGCCCATTGCCCAAAAGCGGGATGATGAATCAGGGCATGCCCATTGCTTGCAAAAGCTAGCAATCGAGCATAACGGTAAAGCGTATGTTATCAATGAAAAGGATATCATTTTCGCGTACTGTACAGAAGGACATCTTTCTATTAACACAGTAGATAAATGCTATTCCTCTAATATGCCGTTGCAGGACCTTCAGTCCCGTCTAAATGAACGAATGTTTTTTCGCGCACACCGTGCGTATCTTGTCAATATTGAAAAGATACGCGAGATCATTCCTTGGTTTAACGGGACATACAATCTGATTTTGGAAGGGCTGAGCGAAAAAGTGCCTGTCAGCCGGCAGCAAGTCCCGAAACTAAAAAAAATGTTTGGTTTGTGAAACACGTTGAAACTATGTAAACTACATATGCTATTGACCAGGATGACAGTGTATTTCATCCTGGTTTTTTGTCATTTCACAAAATACATATTGCTGACTTGTAATGGATATTGTAACATTTAACATATAAGTGAATTTCAGAAAAGGAGGGAAGCCGTCTTAGATCTTATTTATTTTAATATTTTGAAAGGGGGAATAATTTAATGAATTCAGTTTATCTGTTAGTCGTTGCCGCATGTGTCTATATTCTTGCATACCGTTATTATTCGGCTTTTATTGCTGCAAAAGTTCTGGCATTAAATGATGATAATATCACTCCAGCGTATCGTTGTAATGATGGTCGTGAGTTTGTTCCCACAAATAAATGGGTTTTATTCGGTCATCACTTTGCTGCGATAGCCGGTGCTGGTCCGCTTGTTGGTCCGGTACTCGCCGCCCAGTATGGCTGGGGCCCCGGCTTTGTGTGGATTTTATTAGGTTCAGTTTTTGCCGGTGCAGTCCATGACTTTATTATCCTGTTTGCTTCTATTCGTCATAACGGTCAATCTCTGGCTGTTATTGCTCGGAGGGAGGTTAGTCCGCTGACTGGGGTAACAACGTCGCTGGCCGTTTTCTTTATTATTATTGTTGCGCTTGCCGGTTTGGCTGTCGTCGTTGTCAATGCCTTGTTTAAAAATCCATGGGGCGTATATACTCTGTTTATGACGATTCCAATTGCAATTGTTATTGGTCTCTACATGTTTAAAATAGCGCCTGGCTCTATCCGCTCGGGTTCAATTGTCGGTTTCCTGCTGGTATTGGCAGCAGTATTTACCGGTCACTGGTTGAGTCCTGGTCAACCTTGGGCTGGGCTTGCCAGCATCTTTGACCTTACCAGGCAGCAATTGGCAATCGCTTTGCCAGTCTATGGTTTTTTTGCCGCGGTTTTACCGGTATGGCTGCTCTTAGCGCCGCGTGACTATCTCAGCTCGTACATGAAAATTGGTACCGTACTCGCACTTGCTTTAGGCATTCTTATTGTTCAGCCTGCAATTAATATGCCAATGACTACTCAATTTATGGACGGTGGCGGACCGATTATTCCTGGTCCCTGGTGGCCGTATGTATTTATTACGATTGCTTGTGGGGCTATCTCAGGTTTCCATTCACTGATCAGCTCAGGCACTACACCTAAGATGATTGAGCGTGAGTCTCAAGCCCGCCTTATCGCCTTTGGCGGCATGCTTACAGAAGGCTTTGTTGCTACAATGGCGATTATTTCGGCTGTTGTCCTGATGCCTGGTGACTATTTTGCGATCAACAGTCCAGCTGCGGTTTTTGCCAAATTAGGCATACCTACTGTTGAAATTCAGGAGCTTTCGCGTTTAGTGCAAATGGATATAGCCCACCGTCCTGGCGGTGCAGTATCGCTGGCGGTTGGAATGGCGCATATTTTCTCCAGCATTGGCGGCATGCAGCACCTGATGAGCTACTGGTATCAGTTCGCCATTATGTTCGAGGCGCTATTTATTCTTACAACAATTGATGCCGGTACTCGGGTAGCACGTTATCTCCTCCAGGATATCCTTGGGACTTACGTATATGCACCACTTAAGTCAACTAGCTGGTGGCCTGGTATTCTCTCAACTAGCCTTATCGTTACTTGCTGCTGGGGCTATTTGCTCTACAGTGGTGATGTATCAACAATCTGGCCGTTGTTTGGTGTGGCTAATCAACTCTTATCTATTATTGCGTTGGCGCTTGGCACAACGATTATCCTGAAAATTGCCCCCAAAAAATCATACGCATGGGTTACATTTGCACCGTTGTCATTTTTGGCGGTAACGATTATTGTTGCCGGGATTATGAATGTGCAAATGTTCTTTAAGCGTGGTGATACTCTTGGCAATACTAACGGTACAATCAGTATTATCTTGATTGTCTTGGTAATTATTACGTTGCTTGACTCTATTAGATTATGGCTTAAGTTGCTCAAAACTGACGGGCCGATAGGGATGAATACCGAAATTTCAATCTTGTCCTGTCCGGTAGACAGCAATAAGCCTAATATCCCGAGTTAAGCTTACTAATGTGAACAACTAAATCTAATAAAACCGCTGTTATTTTAGTTAAAACTAAATAACAGCGGTTTTACATTTGAAACGCCGGCGCAAAGAGTTTATAATAAATAAGGCAAGCATGTTAATACTACTAAACAGGAGGCGGTTATGAAAATATATCTGGCCCAGCATCATGGTTTTTGCTATGGCGTAAAGCGGGCTATTGACATGGCTTTGAACGCTGCGGATATAAATGAGCAAGTGTATACATTAGGGCCGATTATTCATAATCCGCAGATGGTAGACCGCCTGAAGGAGCAGGGAATCACTGCTGCTGCTTATCTAGAAGAAATACCGGCGGCAGGCAGGGTAATCATCAGATCACATGGTGTTGGTCCGGAAATATATCGTCAGGCTGACGCTAAGCAGTTGACGGTGGTAGATGCCACTTGTCCCCATGTAAAAAAAGCGCAGCAAGCGGCCTATAGACTGCTTAATGACGGTTATCAAGTAGTTGTTGTCGGTGAACGGTACCACCCTGAAGTTCAAAGTATTATTGCCTGGACAGATGGTGAGGCCGAAGTGGTGGAAACGCCGGCTGAAGCTGAAGCTCTTTCTTATTATCCCCGGTTGGGAATAGTAGCTCAGACTACGTTTGCCGCTGAGCAGTTTCAGGCGATCGCCACAATACTGAGCCGAAAATGTGAACAAGTAAAGATTGAACGCACGATTTGCACAGCAACCGACCTTAGGCAGCAATCTGCCGCTGACTTGGCAAAGACAGTCGATGTCATGATTGTCGTTGGCGGTAAAAACAGTGCCAATACTGCTCGGCTGGCTAGTGTCTGCGAGGATGCCGGTAAGCCCGCTTATCATATTGAAGAGGCTGCTGAGCTTAAATCAGAGTGGTTTGACGGTGTACAGGCTGCGGGAATTACGGCAGGTGCGTCGACACCCGAATGGGTGATTGAGGAGGTATATAGAAAAATGGAACAAATGAATGTCAATGATGTTGTTAAATTATCAACAGGCAGTGTTGTAAAAGGAACGGTTGTCGCTGTTCATCATGACGAGGTGCTTGTTGATATCGGCTATAAGGCAGAAGGTGTTATTGCCTTGTCGGAGTTGGCCTACCCGGTGCCGCAAACGGCTGCAGATGTTGTCAGTGCCGGCCAGGTTGTAGAGGTAGTCGTGCTTGACGCCGATAGTATTGACGGGCAGGTAAAACTGTCTAAAGCTCAGGCTGATAAAATAACTGCCTGGGAAAAACTTGAACAGGCGCTTGCTGACAAGCAACCGCTAGCTGCCAAAATTACTGAAGTTGTCAAAGGTGGTGTAGTGGCCGCCGTTTTAGGCATACGTGGCTTTATTCCGGCATCACAGCTTGACAGTAGATTTGTTGAAGATTTGCAGCTTTTTGTTGGTCAGACTGTTCAGGCTGTGCCCATTGAAATTGACAGGGAAAAACAAAAAGCTGTACTCTCGCGCCGACAACTGTTAGCGCAGGAAAAAGCAGCACTGGAAAAAGAATTGATGGCCAAACTAACTGTTGGGCAGACAATTACCGGCACTGTAAGTCGGCTGGCTAAGTTTGGCGCCTTTGTCGATGTGGGCGGTATAGACGGGCTTGTACATATATCCGACTTGTCTTGGCAGCGGGTTAAAACGCCGCAGGAAGTTGTTAATGTTGGCGATCAGGTTACTGTCGTTGTGCTTAAAGTAGATAATGAGGCAAAAAAGTTGTCACTCAGCTTAAAAGATGTTCAACGTGATCCCTGGTACTCTATAGTCGACACGCTGACTATCGGCGCAATTGTGAACGGCACTGTGAGTAAGGTTGCCAAATTCGGTGCTTTTGTTGAAATCGCCAAAGGAATTGAAGGTCTTGTACATATTTCGGAAATGGCCGAACGGCGGGTGTCCTCACCTGAAGAAGTTGTGACCCCAGGTCAGCCGGTAGCTGTAAAGATACTCACTATCGACAAAGATAATAAGCGTCTTGGGCTTAGCATGGTGCAGGCTGAACAAGAGCGAGAACGAGCTGAATTCACCGATTATCTTGCCTCAGATACTGGGTCGGCCGGCGTTACGCTTGGTGACAAATTTGGTCATTTATTCAAGCGGGAGGACTAACTAGTACCATGTTGCGGCAGTCACGCAAGCTAGAGCATTTGAAGTATTCCCAGATTTTAGGCGACGGCCCGGCGGCTACCGGATTTTCCGATTTCCACCTGGTTCATAACTGTCTTCCCGATCTGGCGTGGCAAGATATTGATATCGGTACAGCAGTGGCCGGCATCGCCTTGTCGCAGCCTATTATTGTTAATGCCATTACCGGTGGAGCCGCAGATGTTGCCGGCATTAACCGTCAGTTGGCTGAATTCGCCCGGTGCACAGGCGCCGCGATGGCAGTAGGATCGCAATATGCGGCGATGGAAGACCAGGCAGCGGCACAGTCGTATAAAGTAGTACGGGAGACTAATGCAGACGGTATAATCTTTGCTAATTTGGGGGCTCACGCTACCCCTGATGAAGCTTGTTATGCTGTTGAGATGATTGGTGCCCAGGCTATCCAGATTCACCTTAATGTCGGGCAGGAAATTATTATGACCGAAGGCGATCGTGACTTTTGCGGCTACTTGTCTCGAATTGAAGCTATTGTAAACAAAGTCTCTGTCCCGGTCATTGTGAAAGAAGTAGGCTGCGGTATTGCCCGCGAACAGGCGCACTTGCTTGCTGGGGTTGGTGTTAAGGCCATTGATGTCGGCGGGGCAGGAGGCACTAATTTTCTGGCTATTGAAGCTGCGCGCGGTCAATTCAACCTTGATGCTGAGATGATGGGCTGGGGAATACCGACGGCCATCGCCGCTGCCGAGGTAGCCTTCGCCTTAGCGCCGACGGCAATCGATACGGTTGTTTCCGGTGGTGTACGAACACCTCTTGATGCTGTTAGAGCTCTGGCTATCGGTGGAGCGGCAGTTGGCATTGCCGGTTCTGTACTCAAGAAATTCAGACGTAAGGGGCTAGATGATGCGATCCGCTGGTATCAGGACTTTGTCATAGACTTACGGCGTTTCATGCTTCTCGTGGGCGCCCGCAGAATTAAGGATTTACATTCAGTTCCGGTCATCGTCACCGGGTTTAGCCGGGAATGGCTGGCGGCAAGAGGCATCGAAGGCTCACAATTGGCAAATCGTAAAAAAACATAGTAAAAAGCATGGTTAAATGCCATGCTTTTTGTATTAATGAGCAACTAATAGCACAAACTAGTGTTGATATATCAACATTACAAGGCTATGAGGTGAGACACATGAGGAATATGCCGCTCGGAATGATTTTGCTTTTAGTTGTCAGTGTGCTGGTTTACTTTGGGTTGGCCCATCGTATTTTAGACCGTATGCGGATGACGGATAAACAAGCGTTACTATTTATTGCCGCTGTAGTTGTCGGCAGCTTTATCGACATTCCGCTAATGAGCTCTCCGACAACAGTTACTGTCAATGTCGGCGGGGCCGTATTGCCAATTGCGCTCTGTTTATATCTGATTGTTAAAGCTGATGAAACTGTTGAAAGGGTGCGGGCAATAGTTGCTGCCCTACTTGTTGCTGGCGTTGTATCGCTAGGTTCCAGGTATCTACCTTATGAACCGGAAAATATGTTCCTTGATCCAAAGCTCATCTATGGTTTATCAGCAGGTATTATTGCCTATATTGCCGGGCGTTCACGGCGCAGTGCTTTTATTGGCGGTGTACTGGGAATTGTATTAAGTGATATCGTTCACATTGTAACTCTGTCGGGTCTCGGAATTCCGGGGACTACAGCAGTCGGCGGTGCAGGAGCATTCGATGTCACTATTATTGCGGGTATTATTGCTGTAATGATCGCCGAACTTGTTGGTGAGACCCGAGAAAAGCTGCAAGGCGGTCCTGTTCTCGGACCCAATCGTCCCGAAGGATTGTATGAATTTAGTAAAGAACTGCATCCCAAAGAGCAAAAAGCTGGGCAGCAAGAGACTGAACAAATACCACCAGCTAATGCGAATACCTCAGATAACGGAGGTGAAGATCATGGCAAGTAAGCCGCTGACAACTATTCTGTTGGGGGTATTTCTCATCTTTAGCAGTGTCTTAGGTTTAGCACACGAGCGTAATGACGGAGGGTACTCGACGATTGTAGATGAGGCTGGTAATGCCGTCTACATGACTGGCTGGCGCTTACAGCCGGGTGACGAGGTGGTTACTGAAAACAACCAGCGTTATCAAGTCGTCAGTGTAGAGGGTGATATTGCCCAGGGAAAACCTCTCGGTGAAGCTAATCTCTCTTTATATTATTATGAGCCAGAGATGGGTATACTGGCTAAACTGAGAGCATTACTCGAACCGGCAGCAGTCGCTCAAACAGAAGGTGCGAGTAAAGTAGCTATTTACCATACGCATTCCGACGAATCTTATGTACCAACTGACGGCAAAGAAAGTATCGACGGCGCCGGCGGTATCTATAAAGTAGGGGCAAAGTTTGCTGAAGCGCTGAAAGCGCAAGGAGTTAACGTTGCTTATTCTGAAGCCAAACATGATCCTCACGATGATATGTCCTATCAACGTTCACGCCGGACTGCGCTTGACCTGATCAAAAAACAGAATCCTGATGCTATCTTTGATATTCATCGTGACGCTGTTCCGCCACAGGTATATAAAGCCACTGTTAATGGGCAGGATATCAGCAAGATTCAGCTAGTAGTCGGTAAATACGGACCGACAGGCAAACAGATCGAGGACTACGCCCTGCAGATCAAAGCGGCCTCAGATAAAAAATATCCAGGACTGATAAAGGGTATTTTCATGGCGAAAGGCGGCGACTACAACCAGGACTTGCATCCGCGGTCTATGCTGCTGGAAGTGGGAGCACATACTAATGACCGTCAATCCGCCGAGAGGGGAATTGCCTTATTTGCTGATGTTGTGCCAACAATTCTCGGCAAGGCATCTGCTCCCACCGGTCCTAATGCGGCCGGCACAACAGGAGCTGCCGGCAATACAGGTCTTGGTTCGTTAACTGGTGGCGTCTCAGGCGCAACTAAATCGATCGGATGGATTGTAGGGATACTCATTGTTGGGGCTGCCGCCTTTTTATTCTTGAGCACCGGCAGTATGAAAGAAGCCCGCGCCAAGCTGAAAAATTTCGCCTCTACTGAATTTGCCAACTATCTCGGACCTAAGGCCAAACAGCGTCAGAACCCTCAGCCAGAATCAAACAAGTCGGAAGAAAAAGAAGATAATAAGTAGCATTTTCAGGCAGGCTTACGCCTGCCTGTTTATTTAAGGCTCATTTTATTTAACGTTTGCCGTAAACATAGCAGGAAAAAGTAGTTACTAACGGAATATTTAAAGAAGGGGGGAATATCTTGACGTATAAAGGAATTATTTCAGATGTAAAACCAGACAGTATCGGCGCTGAAATAGGCCTTGAACCCGGGGACCGGTTGCTAGAGGTTAATGGGGAGGCTGTTCAAGATATTATTGACCTCAGCTTTGCACTGGCTGAGGAAGAAGTTGAGCTGCTGATTGAACATACCTCAGGCGAACAAGAACTGATTACTCTGGAAAAAGAGTTTGATGAAGATTTGGGGCTGGAGTTCGAAAGTGCTGTATTTGACAAAGTTCGCCAATGTGCCAATAAATGTATTTTTTGTTTTGTTGACCAGATGCCGACTGGTATGCGTGACAGTCTGTATATAAAGGACGATGATTATCGGCTTTCGTTTTTATACGGAAATTTTGTTACATTGACAAACCTCGGACCGCAAGACCTCAGTCGTATTGCTAGATTGCACTTGTCGCCGCTCTATGTCTCTGTACATACCACAAATGGCGAGCTTAGGAGCAAAATGCTCGGTAACCGGCAGGCGGGCAAGATTATGGAACAACTAAACCTGCTTGTCGGCAAAAGCATTGAGTTTCATACTCAGGTTGTTCTGTGTCCCGGGTTCAACGATGGCCAGCAACTGGAAAAAACGATTCATGATTTATATGCCATGTCACCGTCGGTATTGTCGATGGCTATTGTGCCTGTTGGGCTTACCCGCTATCGCGATCACTGCCACCCGTTAGCTTCATTTTCCGCTAAAGAGGCAAATCAGGTTATTGATCTTGTCGATAAATGGCAGATGAAATGTCGTCAAGAAATTGGAAAATCTTTTGTTTATCTGGCTGATGAGTTTTATTTGACAGCTGGTCGGGCTATCCCTAATTACGAATTGTATGACGGATTCCCACAGCTAGAGAACGGTGTCGGGCTTGTTCGCAGCTTTCTCGCAGAATGGGAAAATCAACCGGTTGCTGCAACAGGCTATACTGACCGGCATTATCTTGATGTTGTCTGCGGTGTATCTGCCGAAAAAATTCTTACACCATTGTTAACCAGGCTGTCGTTGCCTAACCTAGAGGTACGGGTAGTGCCTGTTAAAAACGACTTTTTTGGCCGGAACGTGACAGTAACCGGTCTTTTGACTGGCGGTGATATTGTCGAAACATTACGGTCGCTTCCAGGCCCCCGTACCGGCGTTATTATTCCGGGAGTAGCGCTGAGAAAAGGTGAGCATATTTTTCTTGACAATACTACTCCTGACACAGTGGCTGCTGAATTGGATGTACCGGTGCGGACTGCTTATTTTGCCCAGGATTTAAAGCAACTCCTTGCCGCTTGGCGGTAGCATTAGTTCGATTAAAGGTGGTATTCGATGAGTAAACCAATTGTTGCGATTGTTGGGCGGCCCAATGTCGGCAAATCAACCATATTCAATTATATAGGCAGGAACCGGTTATCGATTGTTGAAGATATTCCTGGCGTAACCCGTGACCGTATTTATATGGATTCCGAATGGCTGGGACGGAATTTTACCATGATTGATACCGGTGGTATTGAGTTCGAAACGGATGATCAAATTCTTACAGCCGTGCGTAATCAGGCCAAGATAGCTATTGAAGAAGCCGATGCCATCATGTTTGTTGTGGACGGCAAAACCGGCATGACTGTTGCCGATGACGAAGTAGCTATCATTTTACGCAATGCCCGTAAGCCTGTGCTGCTGGTAGTAAACAAAATAGATAATATGCAAAATGAAGCCGATATTTACGAATTCTATAATTTGGGATTAGGTGATCCTATTGCCATCTCAGCGACTAATGCGCTGAATCTCGGCGATATGCTTGACCGCCTGGTCGAAGCTTTGCCTAAGGAGCAGACCCCGCATGAAGAAAATGATCAGATCAAGGTAGCCGTCATCGGTCGCCCTAATGTCGGCAAATCTTCGCTTGTCAACTCCATTATCGGTGTAGACCGGGTTATTGTCAGTAATGTTGCAGGTACTACCCGGGACGCCATTGACACTCATTTTGTCAAAGATGCTCAGCATTATGTCATGATTGATACGGCCGGAATGCGGCGCAAAGGCAAAATTGATATGCCTGTTGAGCGGTATAGTGTTATCCGTTCCTTGCGGGCTGTCGACCGTGCCGATGTTGTGCTTATGGTTATTGATGCTGAAGAAGGCGTGACGGAGCAAGATAAAAAAATAGCCGGTTATGCCCATGAGGCCGGTAAAGCCAGCATTATTGTCGTTAATAAATGGGATTTGGTCGAAAAAGACAGCAAGACATCACTAGCATTTACTGAAACTATCCGTGAAGAATTAGGGTTTATGCAATATTCACCAGTAGTGTTTGTTTCAGCGCTCACCAAGCAGCGTGTTCATCGCGTAACAGAGCTTGTCAAATATGTGGCTGATCAGCATGCCATGCGGATTGCAACAAGTGTGCTTAACCAAGTTGTTGAAGATGCCACCGCAATTAATCCGCCGCCTTCAGACCGGGGACGGCGACTTAAAATCTATTTCACTACACAGCCGGACGTCAAGCCGCCAACTTTTATTTTCTTCGTAAATGATCCGGAAATCATGCATTTTTCCTATTTGCGCTTCCTAGAAAATAGATTAAGAGAATCTTTCGGATTTGAAGGGACTCCACTCAAGCTGGTTGTTCGCGGGCGTAAAGAGAAGGATGAGTAAAAGTGTTTGAAGGAGTGGGAAAATGGAATATGTGCTGGTTGTTATCGCCAGCTATCTGATTGGTTCAATTCCCAACGGCCTGATTGTTGGTAGGCTGTTCTATAAAGTTGATTTAAGGCAGTTTGGCAGCAAAAATATTGGGGCAACTAACGCGTATAGGATACTTGGTCCCTGGCCGGCTTTTTTGGTTTTTGTCACCGATGCTCTAAAAGGTGTAGCCGGAGTGCTGTTAGGTCACTTTGTTGGTGGAACAGCACTCGCTCAGCTGGTTGGAGGCGCCGGAGCCATTGCCGGCCATAACTGGTCTGTGTTTCTGGTGTTTAAAGGCGGGCGCGGTGTGGCTACCGGACTGGGCGTTATCGCGATGATGGCGCCCAAGGTGACGCTGATTGTTTTTGCCGTATGGGCAGCTGTTGTCTATTTTACCCGATTTGTTTCGCTGGCATCTATTGTAGCAGCCACGCTGGTTCCAATCTGTATGTGGTTGCTTGATGCCCAGTTGGAATTTTTTTATTTTGGTATTATAGCGGCTTTATTTGTCATCGTGAGACATCGTCCTAATATTGAGCGACTGTTAAATGGTGAAGAACCAAAAATCAAAGCCGGCGGCAAACCTGACCCCGGTTCCCAAAAGGAGACGTGACAGTTAAAAAATGCAGATAGCAGTCATTGGCGCCGGCAGTTGGGGCACAGCCCTAGCTGCTATTTTAGGCCAAAAGCACCAAAATGTCCGCCTGTGGGTGCGGTCATCAGAACTGTCTGGCCAAATACAAATAGATCAGGAAAATAAAAAATATTTGCCTGGCTGTACATTACCCCCGTCTATTCGTGTTACCCACAAGCTGGGCGAGGCTGCCGACGGTTCATCCCTCATTGTGCTGGCGACGCCATCCCATGCTGTGCGCCAGACAGCGGCGCAGTTAGCTTCATACATCGGCGCTGAAACTATTATTGTCAGCGCAACTAAAGGCTTGGAACTAGACAGTGTTAAACGTATGTCTGAGATTGTTGCTGAAGAATTGCCGGCAATTGCCGGGCGTATCGCTGTACTGTCTGGTCCCAATCATGCCGAAGAAGTGGCGCTGCGTCAGCCGACTGCTACGGTAGTAGCAGCCCACTCACGGCTGGTAGCCGAATATGTTCAGGATACATTTATGCTGCCTAATTTCCGTGTTTATACCAACCCTGATATAATTGGTGTGGAGCTGGCCGGAGCACTCAAGAATATTATTGCCCTTGGCGCAGGCATTGCCGATGGTTTAGGTTTTGGGGACAATGCTAAGTCTGCCCTCATGACGCGTGGGTTAGCCGAAATTACCCGGCTTGGTATGGCAATGGGCGCCAATGCGTTAACATTTGCCGGCTTAGCCGGTATCGGCGATCTGATTGCCACTTGTACCAGCATGCATAGCCGTAACCGGCGAGCTGGACTTATGCTGGCAGCAGGTAAAACAGCAGATCAAATCCAGGCGGAAACTTCTATGGTAGTGGAAGGTATTCGGGCTACCCGGGCAGCTTATCAGCTAGCGTCAAAGTATCATGTTGATATGCCGATAACAGATCAACTCTATCAGGTCCTGTATCAAAAGAAGTCCCCCAGAGATGCCGTCCTTGAGCTGATGACCCGCAGCCGCACGCATGAGGTTGAGGAAGTCGCTTTACATCGTGCGTTTGAAGTGCGGGGATCGAAGATCGAAATCGGACGGGATTGGTGAAGTCTGGTGATCAATCGGGCTGACCAAGCGGCGAACACACCAAATCGCGACGTGAACTTGTTTCAGCAAAGCTAAAGAAAGCATCGGGGTTCAGGTGGAGCGTCTACTCCACCTGAATTGAAGCCGCCTAGAGGCGGGATCTTGATTCAATGCTTAAGATAAAGAGAGACGAACGTTCAGGTGATTTTTTTACCCGATCTGAAGTTTAGTCATCGGATAAACTTGGCATAAAAAAGTATGGTAGCTAATAAAGTAAGATATGTTACTTTTTAGTTACCATACTTTTTATATTTTGTAATATTTGGAGTGGCCTGTCATATATTTATAATGACAACTACCGTAATCAGGGAGGGAGAAACCAGATGGAAAAATTCGACCTGTTTAGAGATATCGCCGAACGCACCGGTGGAGATATCTATATTGGTGTAGTCGGTCCAGTCCGCACTGGTAAATCGACGTTTATCAAGCGTTTCATGGAGACTATGGTACTACCCAACATTACTGATCCTTATGACAAAGAACGGGCTAAAGACGAGCTGCCACAAAGTGCTGGCGGCAAGACGATTATGACAACCGAGCCAAAGTTTATTCCGAATGAAGCTGTTGAAATCAGCGTCAAAGACAACGTCAATGTCAGGGTGCGGGTAGTCGACTGCGTCGGTTACACAGTAGAAGGCGCGCTAGGTTATGAAGAAGCAGAAGGCCCACGCATGGTCCTCACACCCTGGTTCGACGAGGAAATTCCATTCCAGGAAGCGGCAGAAGTAGGTACGCGCAAAGTTATTGCCGAGCATTCAACAATTGGTTTAGTTGTCACTACTGATGGCTCAGTCACTGACTTGTCCCGGGACAAATACATCCCGGCCGAAGAACGGGTCATTCATGAACTTAAAGAGCTGCAGAAGCCATTTCTGGTCATTTTAAATACTAGCAAGCCTAATTCCAAAGAAACACGGGAACTTGTGGCTAAACTGGAAGGTCAATATGATGTTCCGGTTATTCCGGTTGACTGCGCTCAGTTATCTCATGACGATGTCTATGGTATATTACAGGAAGTACTATACGAATTTCCTGTTAAAGAAGTTAATATTACTCTGCCCAAATGGGTGGAGGAATTGGAAAAAGACCACTGGTTGCGCCAAAAATTTGAGGGCGCTGTTGGTGATGTCGTTCAGTACATCAAGCGGCTACGGGATATTGACCGGGCCATTGATGATTTATCAGGCTATGATTTTGTTGCTGACGTCATTCTCCATGACATGGATTTGGGCAGCGGTATCGCTGTTATCGAAATAACAGCTAGGGGAGATCTCTTTTATTGTGTACTTGAAGAGCTGACAGGTTTTACGATTGCCGGCGAACATCACCTGCTGCGGCTAATGAAAGATTTGTCGGTAGCTAAACGGCAGTATGACAAAATCTCATCAGCACTTGAAGATGTCGAGCAAACCGGGTACGGTATTGTACCTCCACAACTTGATGAAATGGTTTTGGAAGAACCGGAAGTTATCCGTACAGGCAATCGCTTTGGTGTAAAACTCAAGGCTTCAGCCCCATCTTTACATATTATCCGTACCGATGTCCAAGCTGAGATTTCCCCAATCATCGGGACTGAAAAGCAAAGTGAAGAGCTCATTCAGTATCTCATGCGTGAGTTTGAAGGCGAGCCGGAAAAAATCTGGCGCACCAACTTGTTTGGAAAATCGTTGAATGAACTCGTGCGCGAGGGTATTCAAAATAAGTTGACAAGTATGCCGGAGAATGCACAAATGAAGCTGAAAGATACACTTCAGAAAATCGTTAACGATGGTAGTGGCGGACTGATATGTATCATTTTTTAAAAAGAGTTGCGTTGTTGAGTATTTTTGTGGTCAGTCTGTAAAGGGCTGACTAATTTTTTTGTATTCATGCTTGTAAAACTCGGTATAGGGATGGTATAATGTCTACCATACATAGATAACCATCCGTAGCAGCGGTACCGAGGAGGGGAAACATGGTTACAGGTCAAAAAGCTGTTTTATATTTAGTCCGGGAAGAAATTTTGCCCGAAGCCATTAAAAAAACAATTAAAGTAAAAGAATTGTTAAAACGCGGGGAAGCAAGAACAATTAACGAAGCAGTTGAGAAAATGGAATTAAGTCGCAGTGCCTATTATAAATACAAGGACTATGTTTTTCCGTTTTATGAGGCCAGCAAAGAAAAAATTGTTACACTTGCGCTGCTGCTTGAACACAAATCAGGAGTATTATCCCGAGTGCTAAATACAATCGCTAATGAACGCGGCAGCGTTTTGACAATTAACCAGGGCATTCCGCTGCAAGGAGTAGCCAATGCGACTATTTCCATTGAAACGGCTGAATTGGTCATTGACCTGGAAGCTTTGCTTGACAAGCTGAGAATGGTAGATGGGGTAAAAAGACTAGAAGTTTTGGGCCAAGCCTAGGAGGAAAAGCATGAATGCCATTTATATCGCTTTATTAGGAATGGGGACTGTTGGTACCGGCGTTGTTAGAATACTGACTAATAATGCCTGCAATATCGAGCAAAAAGTGGGCGCGCCCGTTATTATTAAAAAAATACTTGTAAGAAACCCGGGCAAGTCTCGTAGTATAGCAACAGATGCCGAATTTGTAACAAGTTTTGACGACATACTGAATGATCCTGATATTAAAATCGTTGTCGAAGTCATGGGCGGGGAACTGCCGGCTAAAGAGTATATGCTGGCTGCGCTTCAAGCCGGCAAGCATGTTGTAACGGCCAATAAAGACGTTGTAGCCAAAAATGGACGGGAGTTATTTGAGGCCGCCGCTGCCAATCAATGCGATTTTTTGTTTGAAGCTAGTGTCGGCGGTGGTATCCCTATCATCCGTCCGCTTAAACAGTGCCTTGCCGCCAATCAGATTTCGGAGGTCATGGGCATCGTCAATGGAACGACTAACTATATGCTGACAAAGATGGCCAATGAGAAAATGGATTATGCCGATGTACTGGCCCAGGCTCAGGCCAAAGGCTATGCAGAGTCTGATCCAACCGCTGATGTCGGCGGTTTTGATGCAGCCCGCAAGATTGCTATTTTGGCGTCAATTGCTTTTGGTGCCCGGGTTACATTAGATGATGTCTACGTTGAGGGGATAACCAATATTTCTATCGAGGATATCGAATATGCCCGTGAACTTGATTTTATTATTAAATTACTGGCAGTTGCCAAGCAGGATGAGCGCGGCATTAATGTACGGGTGCATCCTGCCTTCTTGCCGACAAGCCATCCGCTAGCTGCGGTAAATGATGTATTTAATGCTATCTTTGTCAAAGGTGACGCAGTCGGCGAAGCTATGTTCTATGGCCGCGGCGCCGGTGAATTGCCGACAGCTAGTGCTGTTACTGGCGATATCATTGATGTGGCTCGAGATATTCGACATAATGTCAGTAGCCGGATTTTGTGCACTTGTTTTGAACATAAAGAAATTTATCCTGTGGGCAAGACAGAATCACCCTATTATATCAGACTGCTTGTCGAGGATAAGCCCGGCGTGTTAGCGGCTATCGCTGGTGCGTTTGGTGCTCAGCAAGTCAGTATTCATTCTGTAATTCAAAAACGCAAAGTTGAACGTTCTACAGAACTTGTCCTGATCACCTATCGGATATCTGATGAAAACATCCGTCTAGCCTTGAACACCTTGCTCGGCATGTCGGTAGTAACTAAAGTAGGCAATGTAATCCGGGTAGAGGCCGAACAAATTTCGTAGGGTTAGAGGTGGCGATAGATGGAAAGAACCATAAGAATTCGCGTTCCGGGGACAACCGCCAACTGTGGCCCAGGATTTGATGCGGTCGGCATAGCATGCACGATATATAACGACTTGGAACTTACATTGAGCGACCAAGAGGGTTTATCGCTGGAGGTGACTGGTGAAGGTGCCAGGGCAATACCGGCTGACGAATCTAATGTGGCTGTTAAAGCCATTCAAATGGTACTTGATAAAGTTGGATGCCAATTTGCCGGTATAAAGTTAAAAATGGTTAATGAGATTCCGCTGGCACGCGGGCTGGGCAGTAGCGCTGCCGCTATCGTGGGCGGGCTGGTAGCAGCTAATGAGCTTACCGGCAACCGCCTTACCCGCGAGCAGCTCTTAAATATGGCTACCGCCATTGAAGGTCATCCGGATAATGTTGCGCCAGCTATTTTGGGCGGTATTACGGTTAGTATTATGGATAGTGGTAGTGCAAAATATTTGCGCTTTTTACCACCAAGAAACTTTTCAATGGTGGCTGTCATACCGGAATTTAACCTATCGACAAAACTGGCGCGTAAGGTGCTGCCTGAATCAGTACCTTTTGCTGACGCCGTTTTTAATGTCAGTCGCACTGCGCTCTTAATTGGGTCACTTTGCACTGGTGAGTTGAATTTGTTGGTGCATGCTTTGGAGGATAGGCTGCATCAGCCGTATCGTGAACCGCTTATTCCTGGTATGGCACAGGTCTTGGCGGCTGCCCGCCAAGCAGGCGCACTAGGGGCGGCACTCAGTGGCGCCGGACCGTGTTTGCTGGCTTTTGTAACCAGTGACGCCGATGAAATAGGGCAGGCGATGGTCAAAGCTTTTACTATTCATAAAGTAGAAGCAACATATAAGTTGTTAGATATCGACTGCAAAGGCGCTATTATTATATAAATTCGTACTAGCCAATAAAGTGAGACTAAACTTCAGGTGGGGTTTATGCCCAATCTGAGGTTTAGTCGACCTTATTCGAATGTCTGCCGCTCCCAACTCCAGCTTGCAAAAGAGGAATAAGACGCGGTTTGTCATCGGATAAAATCTATCGAAATCATGATAAAAACCCTTGCTGTAATAGCAAGGGTTAAAAATTGGTGGCGGCGCAGGGATTTGAACCCCGGACACTTCGGGTATGAACCGAATGCTCTAGCCAACTGAGCTACGCCGCCATATTAAGATGGAGCTAGTGACCGGGATTGAACCGGTGACCTTATCCTTACCAAGGATACGCTCTACCGACTGAGCTACACCAGCATTGGTTGCGGGAGCAGGACTTGAACCTGCGACCTTCGGGTTATGAGCCCGACGAGCTACCAACTGCTCCATCCCGCGATAATTAGTTTTAGTCACAAAGTCAATTATATAGCACATCAGGCAATATGTCAACTTTTTTCCTGCGGTTTTTCAGGCGTTTTGCCTAGATTGCTAGCTGCGTTCCATTGATACAGTAATTTCGAAAGGAGAATTACTTTGATTTCACGTACTTGGCATGGCATCGTTCCAATAAATAACAAATATGTTTTCGGTGCTTATCTGAATGAAACAGGGGTCAGAGAAGCGCAGGCAATTGAAGGAAATGTAGCGGCATACGTTCATGCTGTTGATCAGATTGAATATACCCATTTTTTTCTTTGTACAATATGGAAAACCTGGGAAGATGTAATGCTTTTTGCCGGTGATTATCCTAATATTGCCGTTACATACCCAGAGGACGAAGCATATGGTCTTATCTCAGATCCAATTGTTATACATCAAGTAGTTGATACAGATAACAATCCATACATTTGGGAATCAAAAGGACAGTTCCGATGAGTCTGCATTTATACGATGACTAAACCGCGTCTTAACTCCCGCTTACAAAAGCGGGAGTTAAGAGCGGCTAGAAGTCCCCATCTTGAAGGTTTAGTCTCTCTTTATTGTGCTTCTATTAATGATAGTGCTTCTATTAATGATAAAAGGTTAGTTGCTTTTTGTCATAGCTAAAAAGTCATTAAAATAACAATAAATAGTACTTTGACTTTCTGAATGTGTTTCTAGTTCTTGCAAATTAGCATATGCGCTCTTGGTGCCACTATCGTAAAGAAACATTCTATCAACTATTTTCATGATATAACCTCTTTCCCATTAGGTAGCACTTGTAATAGGCTCTATTAGTAAATTTTTTGGATTTCGATTCCCTTGTGCTGAAACGCAGCTTCTATTTCCTCTACATGGCTATGGCCATTAGTTTCTACCGTAACCTCTAGTTGGACTTGCTTAAAGCTATCCATTACCTTTGACTGGTTATGATCTAGCTTAATTACATTAGCATTTAATTCAGCGAGAATTTTAGCTACGTGTAATAATTCCCCAGGTTTATCAGGTAAATTGACAGTGAAGCAGAACAGCCTGCCCCTAAATACGAGTGCCTTATTGATGATGGCGGAAATTGTTAATATATCAATATTTCCGCCGCTGACCAAGCAAACAATCTTTTTATTCCTAGAGGATATTTTTTTTAGACCTGCTAAAGAAAGCGCTCCGGCGCCTTCGGTAATTAGTTTATGCTTTTCGATGAGCAATAGAATTGCTTCAGCGATATCAAACTCAGAAACGGAAACTACCTCGTCGACAAATTCCTTGATAAATTTGAAAGTTAGGCTGCCTGGTCTTTTGACTGCAGCGCCATCGGCTATTGTATCCACTTTCGCTAATTCCGTCACTTGATTATTTGTCAGAGATTCTTTGATACAAGCTGCTCCTTCCGGCTCAACTCCAATAATTTTAATTGAGGGCTTTATCATTTTTGCGGCAAAAGCGATTCCGCTGATTAGCCCGCCTCCACCGATAGGAACTAAAATTTCATCAACATCTTCTAATTGATCCAAAATTTCTAAAGCTAGCGTACCCTGGCCAAGAATGATATCCAAGTCATCAAAAGGATGGACAAAAACATAACTATGCTCAGCCTCAAGTTCTTTTGCCTTTCTATAGGCTTCATCATAATTGTCCCCGAATAATACTACATTAGCACCATAATTCCTGGTAGCTTCCACTTTGATGATGGGAGTGGTTGCAGGCATTACTACGGTTGCTTTAATACCTAGAAGTTGAGCGGCTAAGCCAATCCCCTGGGCATGATTTCCTGCTGAAGAGGCAATAACGCCTCTGTTTTTTTCGGCATCAGTTAACTGACTCAGTTTATTAAAAGCCCCGCGAATTTTAAATGCGCCTGTAACTTGTAGATTATCGGGTTTAATGAACACAGTATTGTTGCATTCATTACTGAAAAAAGGGGTCTTAATAAGCTCGGTCTTTTTTATCACATTTTCTAGTCGCTTTGCCGCAGCATAAACATCTTTAATGGACACATAATCTGGTTGAAAAGTACTATTAGCTTGCTTCATTATCATCTACCTCCAATTAGTTGTTGACCTAGTAATACTAGTATTACTTCCTAGTATTGCTTCTGTAGAAATCGTGCCGGAAGCTTGCATATTTGGATAAAGAGTTGTTGAAGAAGTATAAAAATATAAAACTCGTCCTTGAAAATATTCAAGGACGAGTTTTACCCGCGTTACCACCTTAATTGCATAATATGCCGCTTCAGTTCTATCAAACCTAAGCCAGATAACGCGGCTATCCCGGTATTTCTTACTGAATTTCAGAAATACAGTTCAGGAGGGATTTTCAACCACCACTCATTGCTGACTTTCACCAAACGTCAACTCTCTGAAAATTCGTTAGTGGATTACTTACTCCATCATTACTATTTTGTTATGCTTTGAATGAATTCTAACACCGCTGCTTTACAAATGTCAATATATTTTCTAGAGCAGATGGAAAAAAATATAATTTTATGATTATGCATATAGCTGAACAGTCCATAGTTTGCCTTAAAAAAGGGATTCTAAGAAGCCAAGCGTTTAGCTGTGTCGAGTTGCTTGGCACGAATTATTGCAATTATAGGAAAAAAAGAGGAATTTTTAAAACCTGCAAAAAATCC